>Ga0208974_1000301_pt1 | contig 21637 bp, 38 predicted proteins | sample GreLakmeER15MSRF_FD_187699 | JGI IMG/M metagenome (GOLD analysis project Ga0208974, IMG submission 187699) | Freshwater lentic microbial communities from great Laurentian Lakes, MI, USA - Great Lakes metaG ER15MSRF (SPAdes) | ecosystem: Environmental > Aquatic > Freshwater > Lake | place: Great... | reverse complement strand
AACTAAAGATGACATGAAAAAACCAGAGAAAGCTGGTCGTAAAACTGGTCAAAGCACTGGTTCCTACAAACCACGTAAAACAATGTCCAAGCTGAAGTCAGCTGGCTCAACTTATAAATAAAACAAGTCCAATTCAAGGAGAACTAAAATGGCACTATGGGGAAATATCGATTCGGCAGCACCATCTGCTGGCACAACAGTTAGCGTAACAAATGCTAGTACTGCTGTTACTGGTGTTAGCACTACATTCTTAACCGACTTATCAGTTGGTGATACTGTAATTGTAACTTCTGGTACAACTACTAAAAATCGTGTTGCAGCTATCGCTTCTAACACAGCATTAACTTTGGCTGATAACTTTACTGGCACTACTGCAGCAACCCTAGCAATTGCTAACGTAAAGATTCAGAAAGCACCTAAGTTTGTTTACCAAAACGCAAATGCACCTGCTGGTAAAGCAGCACTAGAGCAAACATTCTTTGTTGACTCTACTGAAGCAGCAGTTGCTACAAACAAAGCAAAGGGTATTACACACTCAGGTTGGTGGAGACTTAAAACATACACTGATTCTGCAAGCACAACTCGTTACAAAGCAATTTGCTTAGTTGCTATGGGAACTGCAGTTGGTGTATCAGGTGATGCTGCTGACGATGCGACTGTTGCTGATAGTTAATAAGTAGTTATGTAAATGGGAGAATTGTTCTCCCATTCCTTTGAGAGATATAATGTGGTATGAATGAAAAGTTAAATGAAGCGAATTTTCTAATCTACGCAATGCATCACTACGATAATACGCAGTGTTATAGTTTAGCAGAATTCGAAGACGATTTAAAAAAGTTTTTATATCTTAAGAAATTAATCTCTAGGTATAAAAACAATGGCGATTTAAAAGAAAGACTAATACTCAATCATATAATCGTTCTTTATAATTTGTTTGGTGAAGCAACCACCAAAATGCTTTTTTATAAAGTAGATGAAGAATGTTGGGATATCCTAGTTACGTTTCTAGTTTATCTAAACTTAATGCCAGAACATATAGTTGACTATGGTATTACTTTATCAGAAGTTGTATTAGATGAGAGAGTTATCTCCACACTAAGGAAAATTTAATGAGCCGTATTATAGATGGCGTGGTAGCATATAAAGTGCTCCGCATGTTAGTTACTAACTTCACTGATACCGAAGCATTTAAACTTGGTATCATTGATGCAAAGGGTAACACGTTAAGAAAGACTAATCAATTCAGCACTGATGCGGAACGTAACGCATTCACGTATTTAAATCGTCTAGTTTTTAACATGAAGAAACTAATCAATAAGATTGGTGGCGAGAATAAATTAAAAAGTATGGCTGCTGCAATTTGGTTGATTCGTGAGAACTATCAAAGTGGTTCAAGAACTACTTCTGGATTAGAAGCAAAATATAAAAAACTAATGGAAACTAATGTTCATTTAGTTGAAGAAGAAATTCTAGTTGGTAGATTTCTAAAAGAAGAAGGCGAAGGTGGCGCACCGACCAATAATACTTCTGGTGCTGTGTCAACACAAGAACCAAAGATCTATCCAAATGGCAAGAAGAAACCTATTATGGGGATGGTTAGACGCAAGCCAGTGGCAGTTAAGGAGATATGCTAATGTGGATACTTGATTGGTTACCATTTTGGATCTTCCATTTAGTAGTTGTACTTGGCATTGCTGGTATAATTGCTTCTATAGTTTTTAAGTTTGTTCCATTCATATCTCAATACACTTTACCAATTCAAGTAATTTCAATTATTGTTTTGGTATTTGGCGTTTATATGGAAGGCGGTATTTCCAATCAAGAGAAATGGGAAGCCAAAGTTGCCGAAGTTAAATTAGAAATGGCAAAGAAAGAAACAGCATCTGCTGAAGTTACTACTAAAGTAATTACAAAATACGTAACCAAAATTGAAGTCGTTAAGGAGAAAGGTAATGAAATTATTAAACAAGTACCAGTATACATCACTAAAGATGCTGATGCTAAGTGTGACGTGCCTACTGGTTTCGTCGTGCTCCACGACAGTGCCAGTCGTAATGAAGTTCCCGACTCCACCAGAAGCATTGATGCAGGAACCTCCGAAGTTAAACTCTCTGACGTTGCCACAACAGTCACAGAAAACTACACAACCTACCACAAAGTAGCGGAACAATTAAAATCACTACAAGAATGGATTAAGTTGCAACAATCCATTTATAATAAATAAGAGTATACCCATGGAATTTTTGCCACAAGAGAGAATAGCCAAATTGGAAGCACAAGTCGAAGGCATAAAAGAGGATGTTGCTGCCGTGAAACAAGACATCAAAGAACTCCACTCTCGTATTACTACAGGTAATCGTGAGATCACCGATCACATCGATCGCAAGATTGATGACTTGGCAAAAAATGACGAAGACCAGCATGCAACAATGGGCGTAAAGATTGACAGTCTTGGTAGCAGGATTGAACTTCTTGAACGCTGGAAGTGGATGATTGTTGGTGGTGCAATTGTTGTTGGTTACCTAATAGGTCACCTAGATTTCTTTGCAAAATTTATGAAATAATATTTGCTTTGCAAGAGCATATGGGGTATAATTACTCTATATGCTCTATATTGACAACAAATACGCACAAATCCTTGGCACTCGTCTAAGGAACTTCAAACAAAAGAAAGACTACCTCTGGAACTACTCATGTCCAGTGTGTGGAGATTCTTCGAAGAACAAACTAAAGGCTCGTGGTTATATTTACCGTGGCGAGCAAGAGTTGTTTGTAAAGTGTCACAACTGCGGTTATGGCACTAATCTTGGTAATCTAATTAAGTATGTGGATGCGAAATTATATGATGAATATGTTTTGGAACGCTACAAAGCTGGCGCATCAAAATATCATGATCACAAAGACGTTAAACAAACAAGTGTCATCATACAAACTCCCGTAGAAGAATTACTAGAAGACGATATACTTTCAAGTTTATCACGTCTGGACAAACTGCCATTGAATCATCCTGCAGTTCAGTATTTGGTTAAGAGGAAGATTCCAAAAGATAAGTGGCATCTGTTATACTTTGCTCCAAAGTTTAAAGCGTTTACTAATTCAGTGACTGCTAAATTCCAAGAACCAATTAAAGATGAACACCCAAGAATGATAATACCATTCTTTACAACTGCGGGTAAATGTTTTGCTTTTCAAGGCAGAGCATATGGTGCAGAAGAACCTAAGTATTATACTATTAAAGTTGATGAAACACAGGAGAAAATTTATGGACTCGATCGCTTGGATTATAGCAAACGTATATATGTTGTTGAAGGACCGATTGATTCGTTATTTTTACCGAATTGTATCGCTGTGTCAGGAGCCAGTTTTGATACCCCTACTATTCGGCAGTTACTTGCTAACGCAACAATTGTAATGGACAATGAACCAAGAAGCCGAGAGATAACTAAGTTTCTTGAAAAGAATATTGAAGCAGGATATTCTGTCTGTATGTTCCCTGAACATATTATTCAGAAAGATATTAATGATATGATTTTAGATGGTAAAATGTCGATTGATGAGATTGTTGATACGATAAATACAAATACCTTCAAAGGAATAGAAGCCAAATTGAAATTTAGTACTTGGAAGAGAATATGAATGTTAGAATGATTAGTTATAGCAAACCCTCTCGTGAGATGTATGATGAGGGTTTGGTTGATGTACAGGAGTTAGTTGCGTTCTGTGCACGTGTTAGTAATCCCAGCAACCAGTTCAACACAGATACATCAGAGAAGTTAATTAAGTATTTAATTAAACATCAGCATTGGTCACCACTGGAAATGGTTAGTGCTTGTTTAGAAATTGAAACTACTCGTGACATAGCAAGACAAATGCTGCGCCACCGATCTTTCTCGTTCCAAGAATTTAGCCAACGATATGCAGATCCAACCAAAGACTTATCTTTCGTTCTTAGAGAAGCCCGACTTCAAGATACGAAGAATCGTCAAAATAGCGTTGAGAATGAAAATCTAGCATTGGCTGCATGGTGGGAAGAAAGACAGAAGCGAGTTATTGAAGAAGCGAAAAATGCTTATGAGTGGGCAATTACCAACGGTATTGCCAAAGAACAAGCAAGAGCAGTACTGCCAGAAGGACTTACTGTTTCTCGTTTATACATGAATGGTACATTGCGATCATGGATACATTTCATAGAATTGAGATCCGCAAATGGCACACAAAAAGAACACCAAGAAGTCGCACGTGAGTGTGCAAAGGTTATTGCTGAGGTATTTCCTCTGGCAAATGAATTAATAAATTAAGAATAATAGGGCAAGATATGGAAATTGTGCATGGCATAACGGTAGACTACACTCGAGATAAATTGTTTGATGAGTTGGGTAAGTTGAGATTAAAAGAAAGTTATATGAAGGATGGTGAAGTGAGTCCTCAAGAAAGATTCGCTTTTGTTTCAAGTACATTTGGAAGTAATCCTGAACATGCACAAAGGTTATACGAATACAGCAGCAAACATTGGTTGTCTTATTCTACTCCCATTTTATCTTTTGGTCGCAGTAAGCGTGGTATGCCTATATCATGTTTCCTTAATTATATTGAAGATACAGCGGAGGGTCTAGTTGATAATCTATCTGAAACAAATTGGCTTAGTATGTTGGGCGGTGGTGTTGGGATTGGCTTTGGTATTCGTTCGGCTGACGATAAAAGTACTGGCGTTATGCCTCACCTCAAAATGTATGACGCATCTAGTTTGGCATACCGTCAGGGTCGCACCCGTCGTGGCAGTTATGCTGCTTACTTGTCTATTGATCATCCAGACATCATCAACTTTTTAGAGATGCGCAAGCCGACAGGCGACCAGAATATGCGTTGTCTAAATATGCATCATGGTATTAATATCCCAGATGCGTTTATGGAAATCATTGAGAAGTCTATGCTTGATCCAAACTTTGATGACTCTTGGAATCTAACTGATCCAGCATCAAACGAAGTTCGTGAAACAGTATCGGCAAAAGAATTGTGGCAACGTATTCTTGAGATGCGTATGATGACAGGTGAACCATATCTACATTTTATTGACGAATCAAATCGTCAGATGCCACAATGGTTAAAAGACAAAGGCTTGAAGATTCACCAATCTAATCTTTGTTCGGAAATTATTTTGCCAACAAACGAAAAGCGCACTGCTGTTTGTTGTTTGTCTTCATTAAACTTAGAGTACTATGATGAATGGAAATCTGATCCTTTGTTCCTTGCTGATATTGCTGAAATGCTCGACAATGTTCTGGAGTATTTTATTTCTAATGCGCCTTCCACCATTAAGCGTGCAAGGTATTCTGCCACTCGTGAGCGCAGCATTGGTATCGGTGCTTTGGGTTGGCATGCTTATCTACAACGAAATAACTTGCCGTGGGAATCAAGCATCGCAGTCGGAAGGAACAAACAAATCTTTGCGCACATTAGAGGACAATTAGATGAAGCAAATAAGAAACTTGGATTGGAACGAGGTGAAGCACCTGATGCAGTGGGTACTGGGAATAGGTTTAGTCATCTTATGGCTATTGCTCCTAATGCTAGTTCTTCCATTCTTATGGGTAATACTTCTCCTAGCATTGAACCTTATCGTGCTAATGCTTATCGTCAAGACACTCTATCAGGATCCCATTTAAATAAGAACAGGTGGCTTGATGCGATTATTCAAAAGGAAGCAGTCAATCATAAAGAAGGTTGGTCAGATGAAGTATGGTCAAGCATTATTGCGAACGATGGTTCAGTTCAGCACTTGGATTGGATGGACGACTGGTCAAAAGATGTTTTCAAAACTTCTATGGAAATCGACCAGCGTTGGGTCGTCCAACATGCAGCAGACAGGCAAGTATATATAGACCAAGCCCAGTCGTTGAATGTTTTCTTTAGACCAGATAGTCATATCAAGTATATTCATGCCGTTCACTTCCAAGCATGGAAGCAAGGATTGAAAACAATGTACTACTGCCGTAGTGACAAGATTGCTAAGGCAGACAAAGTATCGAAGCGTATCGAAAGAGAAGTCATTAAAGAGATTGACCTCCACGCACTAACAGAAGGTAATGATTGTTTGGCATGTGAGGGGTAATATGACAAAGATTGACAATATTGATCAGATCTATTATTGGGATAATTTTCTTACACAAGAAGATTATGATTCCCTTTGGATAGAATTTGATCAATGGCACTGGGAATTGACAGGTCATGCTGTTACTGAGGAATCAGAACCAAATGATATACCTAGAATGTTCTGGTATAAAAATTTAGAAGGTGCTGGTTGGATGCGTCAATTATTTAAAATAAAAACAGAAATGTTCTTACAGAATAACATAAGATCGCTTAGACTTTATGGTAATGGCCAAGCCCATGGTCAATCTGGTTGGATTCATAAAGACATTACAGATAGTAGTAAAGGTAGGTATGGGTCATTAGTATATTTTTTACATAGAGATTGGAAACCAATTTATGGTGGTAATCTATTCTTTACAGATGATACCAAACAAAATGTTACTAATACCTTTTTTCCAAAAACAAATTCAGCTGTTATGTTTAATTCAAGAATGAACCATTGTGCACTAGAGCCATCCGTATATTGCACATCTCAGAGAATTAGCATAGCATTTAAATTTAAATTCAAAGAGCCTTGGGAAGACCAAGAATATCTTATAAAACCACACGAGACTCCAAAATGACTACAAAAACAAAAAACAATTTAACAGACCAACGTGAATATTTTAAACCATTCAACTATCCATGGGCATATGATGCGTGGTTAAAACATGAACAAGCCCATTGGTTACATTCAGAAGTACCAATGGCAGAAGATGTTAAAGACTGGAAGAAAAAATTAACTAACGAAGAAAAACAATTTCTTACAAATATCTTCCGATTCTTTACGCAAGGTGATATTGATGTAGCTGGTGGTTATGTTAACAACTATCTTCCTTATTTCCCTCAGCCTGAGATTCGTATGATGCTTATGGGTTTTGCTGCTCGTGAAGCATTACACATTGCTGCTTATAGCCACCTAATTGAAACACTAGGTATGCCTGAATCAACTTACAATGAGTTTCTTGAATATCAAGAGATGAAGGATAAGCACGATTATGTTACCGAACTCAGTTCCAAAAATGGAACATTGGCTTCAACTGCAACCCACATCGCCGTGTTCAGTGCTTTCACTGAAGGGATGCAGTTGTTCTCCTCATTCATTATGTTATTAAACTTTCCTCGTCATGGTATGATGAAGGGAATGGGTCAAATTGTTACGTGGTCTATTGTTGATGAAACAATGCACTCAGAGAATATGATTCGTTTGTTTAAAGAGTTTATCAAAGAGAACAATGAAATCTGGAATGATGAACTTAAAGGAAAGATTTATACCATTGCTGAAAAGATGGTTGAACTAGAAGACAAATTCATTGATCTTTGCTATCAAGGCGCAGAAATGCGTGAGTTGTCTGCAGAAGATGTTAAGAAATATATTCGTTACATTGCTGATCGTAGATTAATTAGTCTTGGTATGAAAGGTATATTTAAAGTTAAGAAGAATCCACTACCATGGGTTGAAGAAATGATTAACGCACCAGTACACGGAAACTTCTTTGAAAACCGAGTTACTGATTATGCAAAAGGTGCATTGTCTGGTTCATGGAATGATGTATGGGGTAAGGCAGCATGATAGTTAAACAATTTCAATGTAATCATTGTAATGCTGAAGGTAAGATTACTGTAAAGGGTGATGACTTTAATTTCGAAGATATTGTTCATTGCCCATTATGTGGTTCTGATATCTACGAAGAAGAAGGGTTTGACGAAGAAGACTAAATAGTCTTCATGACATGGACATATAATAATATAATAGTTGAAGAGTTACCCGAAGACTGCGTTGGCTTTGTTTATTTAATTACGAACAAAGCCAATCAGCGTATGTATATCGGTAAGAAACTAGCCAAGTTTGCTAAAACTACTTACAAAACTATAACACAAAAGAATGGCGTAAAGAAGAAGAAAAAGATACGTAGTAAAATTGATTCCGACTGGATTGAATACTATGGGTCAAGTATAGAACTAAATAAAGATGTTGAGGCTCTGGGTAAAGATAACTTTACTCGAGAGATTCTTTTTTATTGTAAATCAAAAGCTGAGTGTTCATATGTTGAAGCACGAGAGCAATTCGGGAGAAAAGTATTAGAATCGGACGAATACTATAATGGGCAGATATCTGTTCGTGTTCATGGTTCTCATATAAAAAACAAACTATGACATATCTACTATTCGGAACAGCATTAGCATTATCTGCTTGTGCTGCTTACTATTCTATCATGGGACTGGTTGCGATTTTCGCAGCTGCAGCCATTCCTATTTTCATTATGGGAACACTACTAGAGATTTCTAAACTTGTAGTAGCATCTTGGATTTATCAAAATTGGAAAGAAGTGCCAAGGCTAATGAAGTATTACTTTACTTCAGCTTTGGTTATTTTAATGTTGTTAACTTCAATGGGTATCTTTGGTTATCTATCAAAGGCTCATCTGGATCAAGCAATACCAACTGGTGATGTGCAATCAAAACTTGCGCTAATAGATGAAAAGATTAAAACCGAAAAGGAGAATATCAATGCAAATCGTAAAGAACTTACTCAACTGGATGCTCAAGTTGATCAAACCCTCAGCAGAACTACCGAAGCCAGTGGAGCAGATCGCTCCATCGTTATCCGAAGAGCCCAGCAAAAAGACAGAGTTAGAATCCTCAACGAAATCGGTGCAGCGCAAACCAAGATCGCCAAGTACAACGAAGAACGTGCGCCAATCGCCAGCGAAGTCCGTAAAGTCGAAGCCGAAGTCGGTCCAATAAAATATATTGCTGCACTTCTTTATGGAGATAACCCAGAAGTTGATGTATTAGAAAAAGCAGTTCGTTGGGTTATCATTCTGATTGTTATAGTATTTGATCCACTAGCCGTCTTATTGTTAGTGGCAGCAAACTGGCAACAAAAACGTAACAGAGAAGAAACTACACCAAAAGAAGTTTTTATTGATGAAGGTGAGTTACCACCTGTACCTGAAGAAATTAATAAAACAGAAATAATTGAACCAATTCAAGTTAATATAAACGATGAAATCCCAGTCTGGGAAGAACTGCGTGTTAGTATTAAACCTGAAGAAACTGTAGTTGAACAAACTACAGTTGGATATTCTCCAGCAGAAGTTACTGATGAAGAATTAAATATCACTGTTGATGAAGGTAAAGATTGGGAACCTAATCTATATAATCGTCTTGAAAAACGTGATGAGTCACTACCTCAAAAAACCCAATCATTTCTAAATAAAGCCAAAGAAGTTTTCTCAAGCATTGGCGTCAAAACCATCGAAAAAGAAGTAGACGAACTGCAAGACAAAAAACCTAAATAGTTTGTAATACTACTATACTGGTTTAGGAGAATGCGGTGGATCCCATCACTATTGGGCTGGCATTTGCTGCTGCTCAATCAGCTGTCAGCCACATCAAACAAGCCATAGCACTAGGTAAAGACATAAACAGTCTAGTAGGACAGTTTAGTAAGTTTTTTGAATCCTCAGATGCTATACATCGCGAACGAATAAAACAAAAAGCCAAAGGTTCTCGTCTTGGAAAAACAGACGCAGAGTTAGGAAGAGAAGCCTTACAAATCGCTATGCACAGCGATGCTCTAAGACAAGCTGAGCGTGACCTCAAAGACATGATTCTTTGGCAATTAGGTAAGCCTGAGATCTGGGAACAAATGATTAAGGAACGCACTAGACTTTTCAAAGAACGTGCGGAAGCTGAACGTGACGAAGAAAAACGACAATTAGCACATAAAAAGAAAATGGCGGACATGCTTATGCTCGCTATGTATTTTCTAGCAGGGTCACTTGTTGTTTTCTGTATGGCCATGGTTGGGGTTGGCGTTTATGGTCAGATGGAAGAAAAGCGAATATATGAACAAAAGGTGGAAGCAAGAAATTTAGTTTTATACCGCCAAGCAAAAGAACGTATTGACAGAGAAAGAAAAGAACGAGAAGAATACGCCAAAGGATCTAAGTAAATGTATGATTGGATCTTATTACTAGCACTGGCGCAAGAACCTGTCAAGAAATGGCCAGAATGGGAATGTGTACGATGGACATGGACTGGTGATGTTTATGAACGTCGTGTAGTTTGTTTAGAGTGGCGAAAGAGGGTGAATAGATGGATCCCCTAACACTCTTTGCATTGGCCAATGGTGCAGTTTCTGCGATCAAAGCTGGATGTAAATTATACAAAGATATCAAAGGCGCAGCTGGAGATATAAGGGAAGTGCTCAAGGATCTGGATACACAGTTCCATGGTATGTATGCAGAAAAGGGAAAGACGCCACCACCTGCAGCAGTCAAACAACTTAATGAAGAAAAAGCCAGAGTAAAAGAATTAAACAAGAAAGACTCAGGTGATGTTTATTTTGAGTTGGGTCAACATCTTGGTGCTTTCTTTGATAATCAAGCAAAGTGTATAGCAGTATTTGAAGCTGAAGAAAAAAGATCATATGATTTATACACAGGTGATGATTCTGTAGGTAAGCGTGCTCTGCAACGAGTACTAATGAAAAAGAAACTTGAGCAGATGGAAGTTGAGTTGCGTGAGGTAATGATATATCAAAGCCCACCAGAGTTGGGTGCACTATGGACAGAAGTTCTACAGCAGTCTAAGATAATAAACGCAAGACAGTCTGAAGCATTGAAGCGTCATATTCAAGTACAAATGCAGCATGACAGAGAACATGCTAAACTGGTTAAGAATTTTAAAACATTTGCTAAGTGGTTTGGCATGTTTATGGGCGCACTTGTTTTTTCTATGATTATACTGTGGTTTGTGGTGCAAGATAGAATACAAAAGTACCCACATCTAGGAACTGATTTTGTTCCTAAAACTGAACAGCAAAGAAGAATGGAAGCACAACCCAAACAATATATTGGACGCTAAATATAACATAACAAAAAGAGTGATTAATCACCAAAATGCTAGAGACAATAAAGACTGCTTCCACTACGTTAAAAGAAGCGCAGAAAATAGGTAAAGACCTTGGTTCTGTTGTTTCCGATCAACAAGCTGATATGGAAGCAACTGTACAGAAAGAACATAAGAATCGTGTTGCAGCTAGACTAGCTGAGACTGCTCGTAAAGCATCACTAGAAGTTAGAGCACTTGAGAAGTTTGAATCTAATTTTAGACATGAGCAAGAACTTGCTAAACTAAAAGCTGACACTATTCGTAAGTATGGTAAAGATGCTTGGAATAAAGTTGAAGCAGAAAAAAATATAATGGAAAAAGAGCGTCAAGCAGAATTAACAGCAATGGATATAGACAGACATAAACAAATTGATCTTTTTTGTTGGTGTTTAACTACAGCAGCATTAATAACATACTTTTTAAAATTGTATAAAATATGAGACTAGCGCAAATAGTTCTAATTTTAACTATTATAATTACTACATTTTTGATATGGGTAGAACATCAAATTAAGTTATGAAAACATTAGCATTATTACTGTTTACTTTTTCACTGAATGTATACGCTCAGGCATTTACATACAACTATCAAGTAACTTGTGGACCAGTAATGCCAATAATAAAATTTCTTTCTGAGACTCAACAAGAAAAATTAAGTTGGACTGGATTAGATATAGCAGATGGTTCCGTATATTCGTTATGGGAAGATAAAGATGGTAACTGGACACTACTGAAAAAGGGCAAAGAAATTGCTTGTATCATAGGTGCTGGCACAAAACCAAAGATTATATAATAGGAAATTAAAATGGCATATTCACAAAAAGTTATTGATCACTATGAAAATCCACGTAATGTGGGTTCTCTAGACAAAAACGATCCAACAGTTGGTACTGGTATGGTTGGTGCACCAGCATGTGGTGATGTGATGAAATTACAAATACAGGTAGATAGTGATGGTATTATTAGAGATGCTCGTTTCAAGACATATGGCTGTGGTTCAGCAATCGCCAGTTCGTCTTTGGTTACAGAGATGGTTAAGGGTATGCACATTGATGCTGCTGCTAAACTTAAAAACTCTGAAATCGCTGAAGAACTAGCATTACCTCCAGTTAAGATTCACTGCTCTATACTTGCAGAAGATGCAATTAAAGCAGCGATAATAGATTATAAACAAAAAAATGAACCAAGAGAATAGAGACCCAGTAGAAGATGTGGTTAAGCATATACACTTTGTGTTACCTATTGTAGCAGCAGTGCTGATGTTTATGCTGGCTTTTATTGCTGTTGTACTAACTTAATATATGATAACGCTTACCGAAAAAGCATACGAGAAAGTTAAATCTCAACTCAAGAAACGTGGCAAAGGAGTTGGCATTCGACTTGGTGTAAGGACTACTGGTTGCAGTGGTCTAGCATATACCATGGAATATGTAGATAGTATAGAGTATGAAGTTGGTGTGACTAACTACGCTCAAAAGGATTTTGCAGTTCTTGTGGACGCAAAGAGTGATGCTTATCTAAATGGATTAACCATGGATTGGGTTCGTAATGGACTCAATGAAGGATTTGATTTTAGTAACCCAAACGAAAGAGACCGATGTGGATGCGGAGAAAGTTTCAGAGTATAAAATGCTAACAATAACAGAATCAGCAAAAGCAAAAATTCTAGATCTTTTTGCAGAAGAGAATAATCCTGACATGTTTTTAAGAACATTCGTGCAAGGTGGTGGATGTAGCGGAATGAGTTATGGGTTTACATTCGATGAGGTAATGAACGAAGACGACTTCGAAATACCTCTTGACAAAACTAAACTACTAATAGATTCCATGAGCATGCAATATCTAACAGGAGCAACTGTTGACTATAAGGAAGATATTCAAGGCTCACAGTTTGTTATAACCAATCCAAATGCGCAATCTACATGCGGTTGTGGTAGTTCGTTTAGTGTATGAAATACCGCACGATATTCATAAGTGATGTTCACTTAGGTACTCGTGATTGTCAAGCAGCTAAGTTAAATAATTTCCTTAAACATAATACGTGTGATACTCTCTATTTGGTTGGAGATATTATTGATGCTTGGAAAATTCAGCAGAACAAGTGGCGTTGGAAACAATCTCATACTAATGTAGTTCGTAGAATCCTTGGTCACGCTAAACGTGGCACAAGGGTTATATACGTTGCAGGTAATCATGATGAATTCTTAAGACCGATGATCCCATACGGATTTTCTTTCGGTCTGATTGAAATTAAAAATCAAACAGAACATATCGGCGCAGATGGTAAACATTATCTAATAACGCATGGCGATCTATTTGATGGTATCACTCGCCTTGCTCCATGGCTTGCATTCCTTGGTGATAAACTATACGATCTAGTTCTTGATTGGAACGGTAAATTTAATTGGGTTCGTCATAAATTTGGATTTGGGTATTGGTCGCTGAGTAAATACCTAAAACATAAAGTAAAGAAAGCATCTGACTTTATGTTTCAGTTTGAACGTAATCTTGCTGGTTATTGTAAGAAGCGAGGATACGATGGAGTCATCTGTGGTCATATACATCATGCTGAAATCAAAGAGATCGATGGCGTGATATATATGAATGATGGTGACTGGGTTGAGTCATGTACTGCTCTTGTTGAGCATCATGACGGTAAATGGGAAATTATAACTTGGACCAAGGAGAACGACCATGAAAGTTCGCAAGATAGTAAAGAAGATGTATCAAGCGTGCGTGAGCCACGACAAGATCAAAGAAAAGAAGATGTGGTTGAAAGCATTGAAGAAATCACTAAAGCATAAACATACTCAAGTAGTTCGATGACCAAAAAGATTTTAATTGTAACTGATAACTTACCTGATCAAATCAATGGTGTCGTTACGACCTACAAGAATATTGAAGCATGCGCGATTCGCGATGGTTATACTGTGGATTATGTTGATCCCAGGTGCTTCCGCTATGTTGATTGTCCTGGCTACAACGAAGTCAAGATTACCTTCCCGTGGAAAATTTGGAAGAAGATCGAGGCGATTAATCCAGATCATATCCACATCGCCACAGAAGGTACTTTGGGTTTGTGGGCTAGAGCATATCTTTCAAAACATAATATTAGGCACAATACTGCTTACCATACTAAGTTTCCTGAAGGTTTAAAAAAGTTATTTGGTATACCAGAATGGATCACTTGGTTATTTGTTCGTTGGTTTCATAAGCATAGTGGTAAGGTTTTAACTACCACTGACACAATGGTCAAGGATTTAAAAGCACATGGGTTCGATGGAGAAGTTATCCCTTGGACTCGTGGTGTTGATAGAGAAATCTTTACACCTAACCTTAGAGAAGAATTACTAGCAAAATATTTGCTGTGTGTCAGTCGTGTGAGTAAAGAAAAGAATTTAGAAGCATTTTTTGAGTTAGAGTATCCTGGATATCAAAAGATAATGGTAGGCGATGGACCAATGCTTGAAACTTATAAGAAACAATATCCTAGTGTCCATTTTACGGGGTTTAAGACTGGCGTAGATCTGGCACGATATTATGCCAACGCAGAAGTATTTGTGTTTCCATCTCGTTGGGAAACTTTTGGTATTGTAATGATTGAAGCCATGGCTTGTGGTACTCCAGTTGCTGCGTTTCCTTGTGATGGTCCACTTGATGTTATTGATCAAGCGGAAACTGGTTTCATGAACGAAAACTTAAAACACGCTGTTGATGGATGTTTGCAATTAAGTAGAGAAAGAGTTTTAGAAGGTAGTCAGCGTTGGACATGGGATAATGCTTGGAAAATATTTAAAGAAAATTTAGTAAACAAAACATGAAACACCTCGCACTGTTTATGCGACATCCAGAATGTTCTACGGATTGCGCATATGCAATGGTGCATGCGTTATCCTCTGAGTACCAAATTCGAATATTCGAAGAGAAGGAGTTAGATGATGATAATTTCTTTGACCATATTGATGTTATTGCTTTTCCTGGCGGGATTGGGGATAGCGACTCATATCCTAATTTCTTCACTAGAACCAGAGCGAATCGAATCGCCAGATTCTTGGATGGTGGTGGCCATTATCTTGGCATCTGCATGGGTGCTTATTGGGCTGGAAGTCGTTATTTCGATGTACTTGATGATGTCAATCCTGTTCAATATATAAAGCAACCAAACGCTGACATAAAAAGAAGCTACGGAACAGTAGCTTCAGTCACATGGAAAGATCAACAAGAAGATATGTACTTCTATGATGGTTGTGCACTAATTGGTGATGAAACAAAATTCAAAACAATTGCACGTTATGCCAATGGAGATCCCATGGCAATCATCCAAGGTAACATCGGCATTATCGGTTGTCATCTAGAAGCACCAAAATATTGGTATGAGAAACCTTGGCAGTATATAAATAAGAAATATCATGGTGGACGACATCATGACTTACTATTAAACTTTGTAAATGAATTGGTGGAATGATGCACTCGCTATATAAAATCCTGTTGAAACTTTGTCAGATCCTTGCTTGGCTACTGGCATTTATAACTATACCCATTATGGGTGCTCTTTGGGTAGTTTGCACATTATCTATCTTTATCACTTTGCAAATGTTGCTAGTCTTGCATCCTGCTCTTGGGCGCAAAATTGATCGGATGTTTGAGGCTCACTTCATAGACCGACTGTTTTCCTCTAAATAACCCTTCTGTAGCAACAACTTACGAATCCCCTCACTTGTTGCGGGGATTACAACATTTCGCTTTACTTTCATTGCGAAGTGGGGTATAATAGTTGTATAAATGATGAAAAAGTGAGGTTTATATGGCTGCGATGAAAGATCTTTGGGAAAATATTAATTACCTTCTTGACACTACTAAGTGGTCTTGTGAAGAGATAGCGAATTATTGTAGTTGCCCAGTTGAGTTTGTTAATGAAATTGTTGAAGAAAGATGGAATGAGGTAACCAGTGAATAAGTTTATGAAGATGCATGAAATTAATGAAGCGAATCGGGAGATTCTCTTGATTACACAAGAAGAGTGTGCTGAAGTTACGCAAGCCATCAGTAAAGTTTTTAGGTTCGGTATGGAAGACCATCACAAAGGTGTCTCCAATCGCGAACACCTAGAAGAAGAAATTGGTGATCTAATGTGTATGATTGACCTACTGATTGATTCAGGTATGGTTAGCGAGTCAGCTGTAATGACCGCAAAGAGTGAGAAGATGATGAAACTTCAAACATGGTCCAGTATTTTTAAGGAAACTGTATGAGTGAAATTACAATCAATGGCATAACCAAGCGTCAAAAGCGCATGCTGAATATCATGTGGAATTTAGATTCTGAAGATGATTACTTTGAATGGTATCATTCTTTGGATGAACATTTGCAAAAGGAAGCCGAGTTGTTGCAACGTCTTATCATTATGGCAGAACTTGACAACACAACTCTTGATACAACCGATGCAAAAGAACTGTTAAAACAATTTGCTTTGTAAGAGATTAACGTGTATAATAAGACTATGAGACCAAGAAATCTAATCGCAAAAGATTTGCGAACACCAAAGTACCGTATGCGTACTGTGGAGTCCAAGGTCAAGTATATACGTCAACCTAAACACAGGAAGGTAATGCAAGATGGATTATGAATATGAATTGGTTCGTAATGGACTAACACGAAAGATTACAGTTAAAAGTCGCCCATATGATTTGGTTGAGTTCTCAATCAAACAGACTTCTCTTAAAGAAGATGGATCTATTCTAACTGATAGTGGTTATACTACATTTTATGACACCAAAGAATTCACATCATTCTTTGGTCCAATGATTGAAGATTTGAAAAAGGAAATTGATAATGCAAACAGTATTCAAAAATGATAAAGAATTCGAAGAGTTTAAAACATGGACACTAGGAGTTCTACACGATGAAAACGTCAAAGATCTGTGCGTTACTTTCACCAAGAAAGATGGTAGTGAAAGAGCCATGCAATGTACCCTTATTGAAGGCAGAATCCCTGCAGACAAAATCCCAAAGACAACAGGGTCGCCTAGCACGTCTGATGGATCCGCAGTTCGGGTCTTTGACACAGAAAAATCCGAGTGGAGATCTTTCCGCTGGGACTCAGTAACTAAAGTGGAATTTACACTATGAACTATCTATTCCCAATTATTTTTATTGTTCTGCTTATTATTCTTGCACCAATTGCAACTATCTGGTCATTGAATACACTATTTCCAGTACTTGCCATTCCAATCGGCTTTGACACTTGGCTTGCTGCTCTAGTTCTTGGTGGTGTAGTAGGTGGTTCTACTGGTGTTTCTTTTAAAAAATAAGGATATATAATGGCTGTCAATTCGGCAAAGCGTCGCGAAAAAACTGAACGTGCAACTGCAGCAATGAAGGGAGATGAGCGAATTCTCTCTGTAGATAACTACATGCGTGATCTTATTCTTAATTTGAATTACTATAATTCTCATAGTGATGATAAAGAAAAGAAGAAGTGGTTCATCTCACACTATGCTAAAATTGACAAGAAAATCGCTGTTGAACTTCTTAAAGTTGACGAAGCACATTTCCGCACTGCTGGCGTCCTCGCTCGAATGGTTGATATGGGTTCTGTATTGCAGGAAGCTGAACAGAAACACTTAGATACTAATACTGACAAACTATTGACTCAAATTAAAACACGTCAAAAGTCTCAGGACAAACAAGATAAGAAAGATGCTGACGCTGCAAAAGCTGCTGCTCCATCTAATGTAATATCAATTCAACAAAGAATGGAAGAGAAAGCCCATGACTTGGCTGGTGAAATTGAAGGAGCGATTGATGACTTTGTGCTCAATGGTTGCAAGTCCGAGTTTTCAACAAAGAATTATTTGCTTTCGAATCAAGTGGCTGGACCGATTGCTAAACGCATTGGAGAGTTGTTTGTGCATACTGCCGAAGAAATTAGAGAAGCGATTGAAGGCGAAGATGAACAGTTGGTAGAAGGTTACTCGCATTTTAATAAACGTGAACTCAAGAAGTTTGCTGAGTTTGTCGAAGCGATTATTGCTGACTGTCAACAAATGGTTCAAACTGCCAAAGCCAATCGTGCTCCAAGAAAGTTGAAACCAGTGTCACCTACTAAGATGACTGCTAAAATGAAGTTCATGCGAGAGTTTCCAGAACTTGAATTGAAGTCTGTTAGCCCAACAGGTATAATTGGATCTAGTGAGGTTTGGTTTTACAATACTAAGTATCGTCGTGTGGGTGTTTATCGAGCAGAGAATGGTACTGTTTCTGTGAAAGGAACTACTATTATTGGTATCTCTCTTGCTGAATCTAAAGCATATACCCTACGTAAGCCAGAAGAATTCTTCAAAGGACTTGCTATGGGTAAACGTGCTTTGACAAATGCTTTAAAAACACTTAAGACTAAACCATCGCAACCGAATGGTCGTATTAATGAAGAAACTATTATCCTTGGCGCATTTTAATGGAATTTAATTATATTGCAGATGGTATAGATGCAGTTGTTATTGATAACTTCTATACTGAAGAACAACTTAAAGAAATTATGTTAGAGTTGAAATGGTTGACTAAACCATCTGTAATGGTAGATGAATCTAAATTAAAAGCAGCTGAGGGTAATGGAGAAATTCTAACGTCAAAGAATGGTATATTCTTAGAAGATGTTTTCAAGAACTGGAAACATTCTGCATTAATATCGCATGGTATGAAACAAACTGGTCAGCAAGAATTTAGAAATAAATTACTAGAATATAATACAATGTTCAAGAGTTTGTTTGATTGTAACTCTAGATGCCATTTAGTTTCTTACTATGAAAATTCTCAATATTATAAACCACACAAAGATGCGTTTTTCTTTACTATTTTAAATTATTTTTTCACTGAGCCAAAACAATTTGAAGGTGGTGAATTAGTAGTTTATTCATGTAATTCAAATAAAGAAGCTACCATTGAACCAAAACATAATAGAACTGTAGTAATTCTATCTTCTACTATGCATCAAGCAAAAGAAATTAAATCTAAAATTGATCAGAAACTATCTGGTCACGGAAGATATTGTAATGCTATGTTTTTATCCATAACTGACCAGAGACAAAATAATGATTCTAATTGATTATTCGCAAGTTGCTCTTGCAGCCATTTTGACATTCCAACGCGAGTTGAAGGGTACTGAGTCTGAGGTCAAGAATCTTATTCGTCATGTAACACTATCCACAATCAAGTCATACAAGAAAAAGTATGGCAAAGAATATGGTGACCTTGTTATCTGTTGCGATGGGCGTAAATACTGGCGCAAAGAATTCTTTGAGTACTACAAAGGTATGCGTAAAAGCAACCGAGAGAAATCTGATCTTGATTGGGGGTTAATCTTTGATACTCTATCGGAGATGCGTATCGATCTTGCCACGCATTTTCCATATAAGGTTCTTCATATCGATCGTGCTGAAGCAGACGATATTATTGCAGTCATGACCAAGTATGTTCAGGATAATGAATTGATTCAAACAGGTCTAGTTGAAGAATCACAAAAAGTTCTAATTCTGTCTTCTGATAAAGACTTTAAACAGCTACAACTTTACCCAAACGTAAAGCAGTGGTCGCCAATGCAGAAGAAGTATGTTACTGCAACAAAACAAGAAATCATTGAACACAAGATTGAGCATATCGTCAAAGGTGATACTGGTGACGGAGTACCAAACATTCTAAGTAAAGATGATGTGTTTATGATTGGTGAACGCCAAAAACCAATGAGCGCAAAACGTCTTCAAGAATTCTTTACCAATGGCTTCATTGCTTGCAAAAATGACGACGAACGTCGCAACTGGCATCGTAATGCAACTCTTGTTGACTTTGATTTTATTCCAGATGATGTTTCCAAAACCATTATTGATTCATACCTAAATAATAAACCGACAGGCGATAAGATGGCTATTATGCAATATCTCATTGACCACAAATGTCGTTTATTGTTAGATGAACTAGAGGACTTTTAATATGCGTAAGTATGTAACTGAAATGCTCAAACAGATCAATGATGATCCTAAAGCAATTGACATTTATAAAGGTGATGCTGTATTGAAATTGATTTTTGAATATGCGTTCGACCCCTCAAAGAAAATGATTCTTCCTGAGGGTACACCACCATACAAACCTGCAGATGAGCCATTGGGTATGACACCAACAAATATGTTCAGCGAAATGCGCAGGTTATATATTTTCTGTAGAGCGGATTTGTTACCATTGAAGCGTGAGGGATTGTTTATCTCTATGCTTGAGGGGTGCCATCCTACTGAAGCAGAAGTCTTGATCGCGATTAAAGACCAGACACTACATAAAAAATATCCAAAGATTACACGAAAATTGGTAACTGATGCTGGGTTCATTCCTCCATTAGAGAAGAAAGCCAAAGAAAGTGCGACATCTTGAAGACGACGACAGAGATTTTATTTTATTCCTTCTAAGTCTAGAAGAGGATGAGTTCAAAATGATGCTCAACTCCATGGACGAACGAGAAGCCATGATAGTATTAAACAACATTCAACTTGCAAGAGAAGAATTGTTTGATGATATGATGGAGAAAGAAGGAATGAAAGCTGCAGTTAATGTTATTGCAAAAATAAAATCAAAAATGACTTGACTTTAATCAAATTCTGTAGTATAATAATACTATGGAGGATTTATTATGAAACCTGTGATATTGTTATGTTTCGTTGCAACTAATGCAATGGCTCTTGACTTCAATTCTGAGTGGGCGAAGTTCGATAACGACTTTGCAAAACTCAAATCAAAACCTGTGATGCTTGCGAGCAATTCGCCAGTTGTAGTCACACCAATCCCTGCAGTTCCAGTTGAAGATAGATCGATTGTTCTCTTAGATAAGAACACTCAGTCTAATGTGTTACAACAAGTTGATCCTAAGTCATCAAGTAGACTTGGTTTCAAATTGTCAGATCCTAATATGCGGGATCGTGTAATAGAAGCATACAACAAACCGAATGCAGTAGTGTATTCATTAACATTGGAATAATATATTATGAAAAAATTGATTTTAGTAGCAGCAGTTCTAGCGTTATCTGCGTGTAGTACAACAAAGGTAGCATTAGATACGCCATCATCAGAAGCAGTTAAGTTTACTCAAGACTTTGGTAAGGTTGAAGTAACATTCAACGACAAAGGTGAATGGGAATCACTTAAATCTTCTGCAACATCAGCAGTACCTATCAATGTTGACGCTGGTCTTGAACAAGGTATGAACGTGGCTCATATGCGAGCAAAACGAAATATCGTTGAGTTTATTAATCAAGATCTAAAATCCAAAACAACCAATGATGCGATTACCAAATCCCTATCAAAGAATGTTTCGGAAGATGATGTTTCAAGTAAACAACGTGCAGCAAATATCGCTGAAGAGATTATCGAAAAGATCTCAGTTGAATCTAATGGTATCTTAAAGGGTGTCTATGTTGTTGAGCGTAAAATTTCATCAGATACAAAGTACGTTGTTGTTACAGTTCAAGTTGACAAACGATCTATGAATGCAGCACGTCAATTACGTGTATCAATGGGGAATTAATATGAAAGCATTTATCCTAGGAACAATCTTTGGTTTAGTTCTA
>Ga0208974_1000298_pt1 | contig 21828 bp, 22 predicted proteins | sample GreLakmeER15MSRF_FD_187699 | JGI IMG/M metagenome (GOLD analysis project Ga0208974, IMG submission 187699) | Freshwater lentic microbial communities from great Laurentian Lakes, MI, USA - Great Lakes metaG ER15MSRF (SPAdes) | ecosystem: Environmental > Aquatic > Freshwater > Lake | place: Great... | reverse complement strand
TAAGGAATGTGGCTACAATTCGTCCACTAATATCTTGTAATTTTTTCATGATGATCTCCGAATAGGTAAAGAAAACTCTCCTATATATAAGCCTTTTTATTACATTGCTGTTTTCCAGTGTTTCCATCCATCATCGGCCCATAAAAGGTAAGCAAACCTTAAGTTTTTTGCTGGGTCATATAGGTCATCAGGGAATGTCCACCCTAATTGCTCTATCCATGCGCGATGAATATTGTTAATTTGGGTCAAACCGTGGTTCCCATTTGAGTAAACATCTGGTGTACAGCGTGACTCACGCCACATAACTTTATCTAAAGTGGGTAGTTGTTCTTCTGGCCAACCTAGAGACAAGGCTAGTTCATGCCATTGGGCGCAGTATCCAAGGCGCACCACAGTCGTGGTAGTAGTGGTAGTAGTACTGGTAGTAGAGGTGCTGGTGGTTGAAGTTATATCAGGTTGATATATTGTTGGCACAGGTTTTATTGTTATGGTGCTACAACCAATACATAGAAGTAACAGAAATAATATGCGTTTCATTAGACTCTCCTCAGGGTCGTGCTCCCGAGGGGAGCGTTAATGGTTAATTACGCCGTATAAAGTTGCCCTTCGTGTAATGCCCAGCCGTTAAGAATAGGAATAACATTCCAACTAAAGCGTTGCTCGCCTGTTGTTTCGTATTGCACAATGCCTAATCCTTGTTGCCAGTTCTCGTTTAATTTAACTGGTCGTCCATCAAGATCGGTTCCACCGTTAGTGGATGGTACGGCACCATCAACACGGCATAGACATCCTGCACTGCCAGCCATGACGGTCTTTGGTCCGTGTGCTTCTTGGCGGGTCTTGTAAGCGGTTTCAATGCGGTGAATGTGGCCGTAGATAACAGAGATGTTTTGGCTATTTAAATACATGTGCGCTGTTGAGCCAGATGATTTAACTTTATTACCGTGGATAACTTTAAGGTTATCGTTAATCCAGAAGTCACCTGCGGGATAAGCGGGGATATACTCAACCTTATACTTATCAAAATTACATAAGAATGGCACGCTCATCACTGGCCATGAAGATACATCGTTGGCTTTCTTGATTCCGAAGGCTGCCTTAGCATTATCTAAGATATAGTTAGGTAAGCGTTCTTCGTGGTTGCCAGCGAGCCAAACAATCTTTGCTTTAGGTGCAGCCCTTCGTAACTGACTGGCTAGTAGCGATGCGCGATCAAGGGCTTGTTGCATTGTCTGGGCATAAGCAGGGGTTAGGCGATACTTGGACAACTCTGGGAAGTCAAGGTTATCTCCATTACAGACGATAAGGTTTGGCTGAACGTTGTGGATAATCTCTAACGCAACGGCAATTGCTGCCTCATCATGGACAGGTACTAACTTGTCGTTGATATCACGGAAGTAGCCAATCTGTACGTCAGGCACAATGACACAAGTTTTAAGTTTACTTGCGGGCTTTTGCTTGGCCTCTAATACTGGGAGCACTTGTACTGGTGAAGGTCGTATTGGTTCCCATTTGGGCGCGTGGAATGTAACAGGCGCGTATTGGAATGACCACAGTTCTTTGACTGCCATCACACCGTTCTCATCCTTGTACATATTCTGATACGAGGATGCTTTGCTGACTCCACCGATTTCATCAAGTGAAAGTCCTCTTGCTTCTAACGCTTCGCCCAAGGCTTTAATATAATTATCTGATGACATTTAAGTCTCCTTTGTTAATAATTATTTATATAGTAATGATACCATATTAATTATCAACGTATTGGAACTATCTGTTTGCTTCTCTGTCTCGTTTTTCTTTTTCCACGCGAATGAACTCTTCAACTATTGCGCGTCTACGATTAAGTTCTCCAGCCTGTTGTTGTGGAGTAGTAGTCGTAAATGGGCTACCAAAGTATTGTCCAATTAATCTATCTGCATCAATTCTTGCTTGCTCAGCCTTGGCTTCCTCGGTTATACCCGTTTGAGGTAAAGGCATTCCAAGAATTTGTCGTTGGTTAATATCAGATGGTCCAACACCAAACATCTGCATTAGATTACCTGCTGTTTGACCAGGTTGAAACAACTGCCCAACTGCATAGTTGAATTGCTGTTTGCCTTCTGTAATAGGAAGGAATTTGTTTGCAATTGGTTTACCTCTGAAAACAGTTGAACCAGTAGCCAATTCAAGTCCAACCTTTGGAAGTGGAGTCACTGAACCAATCCATGAACGAAGTATTTCTTGAAGACTAGTCATGTTTCCATTTAAGGTAGCATCAAGTACGGCAGACGGAAAACCTATTAATTGCGTTAGTTGATCAACTGGTCCACCACCTGGGAATCCAAATTGAGGAGCAAATTCAGTACCACCAATAAGAGGAATCTGTGATGTAATATCAGCAATGCCAGGAGTTAAGTTTATGACTCCAGCCTTACGCTTGTACCAAGGCATCTTGGGGTCCTGCTCGTCAGCGGCAAGAACATCCATAACTTTATTGTAGTTTGCATACAGTCTTGGATTTGTAAAAAGGTTTTCAAGTTGCAATGGAAGGTTACGGCTAGTCCAAATCCAGAACGGAATGATTTGTTTAATAACTCTGTCAGTCTTTGTTAAGTCTGCATAATCAAACAAGTATTTGTTTGTACGACCCAATGCTTCTTCAATAGAGTTGCCTTTAACTAAACCGTCAAAAGTAAAAAGAAAACGGTTTGTATTTTCTACTAATTCACCAACCCCACGGCTTGCTTGCAAAGGCAACCCAGCAACCTGTCTGACTCTGGGTAGTAGTGCTCTATTTTCTGATATTAATCCAGTTCTTGCTAGAATTTTAGAAGGAAAACCTTCCCTAACTGCTTTTCCACTGAATCCAATTTTACCAGCCTGCAAGTAGTCCTGAATAAGGCCAGAGTCATCAATGGATTCCAATGCGGCTCTAATGTTCCTTCTAGTTACAGGACTAACATTCTTAAGACCAGCAACAAATTCTTCTGGGCTGATAAAACGACCCCTACGAGCATTTGCTCTCCAATATGCATTATAATATTTGATCCCTTCTAGGGCATTTGTTAAATCTACGCCAGCAGCAATCATTTGGAATGTGTTACTCAATGAGTTGCGCAAGTGAAATCCAGGAGTAGCCGTAGCCCATGATTTAAAGAATGTGTTAACGTCGCCAATAAGTCGTTCTGCTGATGAAGCAACTTGTTTATTAGTGAGTTTTTGTATATTACTAAACATTGATGCAACTTCATTACGTGCAGCAATTTCTGGAAGATTACGGAATCCTAAATTAGAAAAACCATCTTCAAACATTCTAGTAATTTCAACAAAACCATCTGGATTATTTCTTACATAATTTCTGAATGTGTCCATGATAATATCAATTTGACCACCAGCGCCTGGACCTAAAGCACCACCAATTTGTGCAGCATATGACATTAACTCATCAAGTCCTAAGGCACCAGCCTTTGCATCAAGAACACCATTCTTAATCCCCTCGTCAATTTGTATTACCCTACTGCGTAAAGACTCTAGTTCTGATACGATTTCATTAACATCTAACTCCATTGGGAATACTGTTCGCGATCCATCAAAAATCTTTACAACTTGTTCTAAATCATTTAAAATACTTTCCAGTTGGAATCTAGACCATGAACCCATCTTGGTAACACCAGTTGCTGGGTCAATAGCAAGGCGTTCTTCAATCTCTACACTTAAATCTTCAAGTGATTTTCTGACCGAAGTCGGAGTAGATGGTTCAACAAATAAATCACCTAATCCTCCAACAGCGCCACCTGGTTCTTGTAACATTGATTCTAGGGTATTTAAATAAGCCATATTACGAGAATGTGTTTCGGCATATTTAGCAAGTGCTTTTGCTGAATCTGTTTCAAAGAAATCAAACTTAAGACTTTTCTCACCATTAATAGCGTTGCGAGCCATAGAGTTTAATTGATCAGCAGTTTCATTGCCATTAAGAATATGACCAAACCATCGCTTACCGCGAACAAGTACTCGTTCAACAAAGTTGTCTGTCAAGTACGCTCGGTCAACACCAAGGAAATCTGCAACTCGTACTGCTGCTTCTTCGTTTTTAGCAGCCCACTCAATTGCTTCATTAGATGAAACGCGTGGAAAGTAATCTTCAATATAACCCAACCTAGTTCCACCGTATTTAGCATGGAAGTCATTAGTTTCGTTATACCAATTATCTAAAAGATTACGAATATCAACATACTTTTCTCTGATTACATCAGATACACTTGGAGCAAACATGAAATCACCATTGGCATCGCGAGTAACATTCTTGCCAGTTTTAAGCATGTCATTTAATTCTGCCCATTGTTCTGAAGTAATATTCTTGATAGCATTTGAAAGCAATGTACCATTGGTTCGTTTTGCTGCTGCTACCAATGACATATAACGCTTATTGGCAGATAATAATTGCACATAATCTTGTGCTTCTTGTCCTTTTACTGCACCAGAACGCAAAGCCTTACGCATCATCAATGAATCAGCATCCCCAAATAAACCACGACGACCAAGAGGTGTCATAGAATCAAGGAAACGACGACCAGTACTTGTGTTAACAAACCATAAACGGCCTTCAACTACAGCACCACCAATTGCTTCAGCAAGTTTGTCTCCACCAATACTTTTACCAGCAATGTCTCTTATGCCAGGAATCTTGCTGGAGATACGTCCACCACCGACGGTACGAAATCCAGATTTAACACCAAGGAGTTTTCCAGCATCGTCGTATAGGGCATTGTATCCACGAGTTGCAATATCAGCAATTTTATCTGGTGTCAGAATTTTAGTTATTTGTTCGGCAATATCAAGTTGACGAAGTTGATCTGGATTCATATATGACGAATCCATTAAGTCATCTGTTAAGTCTTTTGCTGTCTGTTTTGCATTTTCAGCAAACAACCTTGCTCGTTCTGCTAAATCCTCACGAGAATAACCACGGTATGTCCGTCGTGCTCCATAGCGACCAATATTTGCTTGTGCTAACTCTCGGTTTAAATCATCAAGTTTTTTTGATGCAGTGATTATATCATCGCTAGCATCATTTGCTAAAGCAACCAACCATTCTTCAGAAGCCTTTGCTCGTTGTTCTGCAATAGTAAGTACCTTGCCACCGCGAGTCCCAGCCTTCATTGCTGTTTCTTTACCAAGTCTAATTACTTCGTCTTCTGCTGACTTGGCTGCTGCTTCAAGACCTTTGATAACATCTGGCGCCTGTCCTGCCGCCCTAGCACCAACAAGGGCATCGTTTGCAATTCTGTATCCGTCATCAGCCAAAGCAAATGCCTGCAACTCAGCGTCTGTTAAACCTTTTCTAACAATACCCTTTACTGTATAATCAGCAAGAATCTTTGCCGATTCTTTTGTAGCAAGCACCGTTCCAGCACGAATTGCTTGTTCAGCAGCAACACCACTAAAGGGAACAATCCAGTTAAGTGGGTCTAATGCAAAGTCTCCAGCAAAACCAATACCTCTGTCAACCCATTTGATTCCAGTAGGATCGGGGAATGCAGAACCAAATCCAAAACTTGCGTCAGTAACTTGATTTACAAAATCGCCCCAATCGGCGTCTCCGTTATTAATAGCGTCAGTTGCTTCTTTAACAGCCGAAACAATAATTCGTTTTCCTACATCAACTGCTTGAAGAGCGCTTCCAATAGTTTGTTGTTCAAGTTCTCCTGTTTCTGAGTTAACTGCTGTTCCATACATTGGATTCGTAACAGGTAGAGGTTGTTTGATTATCCATTGAAGTGATGATGCACCGACACGCTTTACGGGGTCAATAGTGACATCTGCAATGTCTTTCCAAATACCCTTCCAACCACCAGGTTCGGGTTTCTTGGTTCCTTGAGTGGTCGTTGCACCACCAAATGGTTTACCAGTTAAAGGGTTTATTTTCGTTGGACCAGTTGAAGTAGTAGTTGGTTGTGGTGCTGTGGTAATAGCCTTCCCTGTTTTTGGGTCAATTCCAAGTTTTGCGGCATTGGCAATAGCAGCATCATATTTATTTTGAGCATCTACTACAATTGGGGGAATGGTTGTAGTTGGCGATGTAGAACCAGTTGATGTCGTTGTACCACCAAAAGGCTTACCAGTCAGGGGATTAACGGGTGGCGTAGTAGTTGGTGGTACTGATTTAGGTACAGTAGGTATCATTGGTAATTTCTTAGATGCCATTACTTGTTAGCCTCCAGACGCAGAAGAGCGTCGTAATAAGGGGTTCTACCCTTTGATGCATAATATTCAGCAGCGTTTTTACGCAACTCTTTTACGAATGCTGTTTCTGTTGGTGTTTCTTTAGTTGTGCCCAGTATTTTACGAGCCTTTGCAATTTGTGTTTGTTCGTATTTGCGATAGTTCTCAAACTTGGTTGGGTCATAACGCAATGATGGGTCAGGAATGCCTGCAGATTCATATGGACTTACCCATGCTTCTGCTTCAGCAACTTTTTCGTTATAAGTTTTCTTTGCTGTATTATAATCTTTCCAGATAGTTTCAGCAGTATTTTTGTAAACATATCCTTTAGTTAAGTCAATGCCCCATTTTTTTACCGTATCATCATCTAAAAATGCATCATCAATGGCGGCGTTGATTTCACTTGGTGTATCACCATTTTTAACCATATTTGCAATATTTGATTCAAATGTGTCAGCACCACCTTCTTTTAACTGTATTGCATAACTATAAGTCGGTGCCGCTGTTATGTAGTATTCTTCCTCAATTGGAACAATGGGCTTCTTCTTATTGTCAGCAGCAAAATCCGCAGAATATGGGTCAAAGACTTGTTCCTTGAGATTAAAATAATATTGTCCACCTGGAAGTTTTACGGCGTTCTTTTTACCAACAACTCGTAAATAGGACTGCCTCTCAGCACTGCTAAATGGGTCTAAATCTGAATATACTAAGTCATCAGCCATGATTAGCGTCCTCTCATCAAGCGACCCAGTGCTTCAAAGTCAACTCCAGAGTAATCTATTCCACCAGCAGCATTACGCGGTGGTGGAGTAACATAACCACTACCATAAATGTTTGCCAAAGCCTGACGCAAAGCGTTTTCCTGAGCAAGTTGCTGTTGAGAAATACCCAATTGCTGTCCTTGGATTGATTGTAGGATTTGTGCAAGTGCTGTATTCTTTTGAACATCCAAAGCATTGGTTGAAGCAAGGTTCTGCGCAGCAATTCTGGAAGTCGTTGAGGCTCTACCCATATCAACTCCTGCAATACGCGATGCTTGACCAGCCAATTCATTTGCCTTCAATGTATTAATCAGACGGTTGTAGGCATCTGCGGTTCCAGCATAAGGTGCTGCTGCTTCTACTGCAGCCTGACCAATAGCCCCTGTTGGCGCACCAATAGCCTGTGCATAACGAGAAACAGCGTCCTGTGACAATGTTGGTGCTTGAGCAACAGGCAAATCTGAATATGCTCGTGGAGCAGCGTCTTCAAGTCGTTTAAGGAGCGCATCATATGCTGCGGTTGTTTCGGTGCCAGCCGTACCTACTCTACTTGCTAGATTTGCTAAGGCTGTCTTGTAGTTGTCATTAACTCCACTCTCAAGTGAGGCTCTGTTTGCAGCGATCTGTGCAAGCAGGGGAGCGTACTGTGCTCCTACTCCTGATAATTGTTGTTCCAAATATCCTGCTGAAGTTTGAGCGCCTCGTTCTGCTGTTTCGCGAGCAAGTCGTTGTGCTGCGCTTTCACCACCACCACCACTGAATATGAAACCACCATCATTTAATGAGGGGTCTTCAAATGGGTCAGCGGTTAAGTCAATTACTGTATTGGGTGTTGGAGCATACCCAGCCGCGATGCGCGCTTCCATTGTGTCTGCATTTGTAAAAAGTCGTCCTCCTACAGGCGGAACTACAGGAGGTTCCATAGGACGACGAGGAGCACTCATCGGTGCTCGTCTACCTACAATGTCTTTTGCTCCGTATTGCATAAATCCTTTTGCCATGATTAACTCCCTAAATTCAGTAGACTTTGAGCAGTCTGTGCTATTGCTTCTTCTTCAGATATATCTTTATCAGTGCGGTCATAAGCACTTAATAGGTTTTCACCCTTGAGTTGGAAACCTCGTTGTTCACCAGCGATGTCTTCACCCAGTTCTGCCCTTCGTCTTGCGGCTTCAGCACCAAATGCTCCTAATGCTTTATTGAAGATGCCAGACTTAACTCCCTTGCCATACAAACCACGCTTGCCATAAGTGCGACCGAACTGTGGAATCTGTTCAGTTAATTGTCGTTCAAAGCCTTGTTGAGCACGAGTGCCTCTTGTCTGCGCTAAAGTACGCGCATATTCATTGACTGCTGCTTCTGCTGCAAAGCCGCCTTGATTGGCTCTGCGCCTGCGTTCAAATGCTGTTGGGTCGTATACCATATCAGTGTGCCTTGATCTGGAAGTTGACTGCTAGTTGCTCAACTCTTAAGTCAGTACCGCTGCCAGTATTGCCTGTATTAGCAGTATTTGGACCACCTGTGTCGGCTACTGAAGCAGCACCTGAAGTGAATTCGGCAATATCTACAGCGTGAGTATGGCTAATACTGTCACCACTATCGCGCAATGACATACCAAAGGTAACAGGGTTAAGGCTCTGATCAACACCACGATAGTCAGTTCCAGAAGCAGCATAGTTATTGGGGTTGTAAACCATATCCGCAGTACCAGGCGATTCGGCTTCAGTTCCTGTTGAGGTATTTGGCGGGTCAACTTGGTGAGTATGGGCCAGTGTGTGCGTGTGTGCTGAAAGTGTGTGAGCGTGGCTGGGAAGGTTGGCTTCAAGGATTGTGTTATCTCCACCAAGAGCACCAAGAGCGATTGTTCCTACACCACCAATGAGTTTATTCGCCATATTAGGCAAAATAAGACTTGTACCTGATTTCCACGATGCGGGTGCTAAAGGAAACAATACTGGATACAATACATCTGCACCAGTGATCGTTGAACCATTTAGGAGCAGGTAACCAGTGTCAGCGGTAGACTTGACCGTTGCCATAATTGTTCCAGCAGGAACCAATAGGGCTTGTACAGCAGCAGCAAGTTTGACTAGCGTTACATTGGCATCAGTAATTTTGGCTGTAGTCACATTGGCGTCAGCAATCTTGGCAGTAGTAATAGAACCAGAATCTAAGTTTGTTCCAGCCGACAAAAGTTCAACATAGGATTCAATTGCATCCCAGTTGGAGTTGTGTTCAGCAGCAACAATAGATGTATTGTTAACAAATTCGTAAGGTACTGTAAATGGTACGGGCATGATTTATCTCCTCTAACCCTTGATATTTCGTCGTTTGTATTTATATGCAACGGAGTTGATTCCCCATTTTGTTCCTGGATAAATGGTATTAGGTTCATTGAAAAAGGTTAATTGGATTGATTTAGCACGCCCCAACCTTCTACCTTTATAAATGGTTGCTCCAACTGTAGAAAACCCATACACAGCAGTGCCATATAAGGACGCTGCATCATAAACATCGCCAGTTATAATTGGGTTTAAAATAATTGATTGACTTCTTGTAACATCTGTACTATTAAAATTGTAGTAAGCATCAACTCTAATATTTGTGTCTGATTCAACTTCTTTCATAACATAGTTAGGTCCAACGAATGTTTTATCTTGAACATACCTGTCGTCATAAAACCAACTAGTTGTATATGAAGTGCTAAATGTGTTTAATGTGTTTGTTGGTGAAGCATAATTCTCATCTTGTACATTGGCGTAGTCATCAACAATGTATAAATATGGCGTATTGGGGCGACACATGACAGCATATGGTTTGTCATTGGCATCTCTCCAGTCACAACCATTTACTAAACCTTTTAAGTCATAAGACTGAAACATTGTGTAAGCGCCAAATTTACCAATGCTTTGGTCAAAGACAAAGTTAACAGAAGGTTGCGTTGGCATATCAACATTACTCGCATACTTATATGGCATTGATAACCAAAGTCTGTCGTTAACAAATGAACATGTAACTAAATCTAAGACTGTTTCATTAATTAAGTTATTAATAATAATTGGATTTAATCGTAGGAATATGTTTTGAATTCCATTGCGGTCATAAAAAAACAAACCCTTAGGGTGGTCAAAGAAGTAAACTCCACCATCCCCAGGACATGCTTGTTGTGGGTAATCAATACCAACGATTGTTGATAACTCAACTAGTTGGAAGTTGTCTACGTTATAACCCATTAATAGATACGTTGCTTTAGGTTTAAATATTAATAGTTGTCCATCAATGATGTGCATTCCACGAATACCTTCACCACCAGCATTGATGTCAATATAATCTTCTTCTTCCCAGGCTTCAGGAAGACCTTCGTGTGACCAACGTAAACGGTTTGGGTAAGCAACGTCTGTTGTACCGTTGTTTTCAACAGTGTTTGCTACGAACATCTTGTTTGCGTGAGTTAAGACTAAATTAGCACGAGGGAAATATCCACCAGCACCTGGAGAAGCATAGGGCTGCCAATTACCACTACCAGAAGCAGTCAATGATGTGGCGTATGTTGCTGCAGATGTCCATTTAAATGCCGTTGTAGTACTTGTACCAGTAACAAAGTAAAGGGTATCTTCCCATTGAGTAAATGAGGCACCGTCAGTATTGGTGACGCTAATGTTTCCTGTAGACAAATTTAAACGAGAAAAAGTAGAACCAGTAGATTTGTGAACTTCACCGTTTGTTGCACCAGACTTGCCAGTAGAAAACATCAATACAGGTGCTGCACCCTCAAAGTTAAATGTAGACTTGGGATTCCATACCGCTGCACTTATTGCCGTTGTATTAAATAGTTCATACCCAGCGCGAGTAAAAGCACCACCACGAGGGTCAATTTCCATATTAAAGATTTCAGGAGACTCATTAGGTGCTAATTGAAATTGATCAGCGCGTAAGTTAAAGTCCACCCGTAAAGTCATTTTTTAAATCAAATGCAATATTACGAGCCATTCTACTCACCTCCCTGATAATTACTCATAACTTATACCCATTGACCTAATCTAACTGCGCGAAGAGCCAAGTCGCCGTAGTAGTTGAAGGGATAGTTTGTTCGTAAGCCACCAGAAAGAACTAACTGCTGATTGCTATTAGGTGCAGTGATATTGGTACGAGCAAGGGTAACGCCTTGGTCAAAGTGATTCATGTAGACAGCAGCCAATTCAGGGTCTTCCTGGAACTGATAACAACGTGCTACGGCAAAGTTGATAAGCATAATATGGAACTCATCATTAAGGTCCACATTTAAAGAAGGGTCTGTCAGCCATGCATAACTAGGTTGACGGAACCCACGAATGTTAAGAGTATAAACATCGTCAGGAGTTGGCCATAACTGCATGGTTCCAGCCCACATAGAAAAGTAACTAGGAATACTAGGAAGGTCATTTACGCCGTTCCATACTTTTTCTGCAGCAAAGTTATCAATATAGATTAATTGATTACCCATATCAGTTTCGTTGACAACGCTTATAATTTCACGAATATCAGAAAAGGTAGAACCAGGAGTGGTGCCACCAGTAGAAATATCAGGAGTAAAGGTATTGACATACTCACGCTGATCTACCACGGTCGGTAGTGTCCAAGTACATTGAAACCAAGGCCAACGAGTATTGAGACTTACAATTCTTTGATAACCCTCACGAATGAAGGTGTTCACTAAATTTAAAGTAATATCGGACTGAACGTCGTTACCAATCTCAAGGTCAGTAATCTCAGCAACCAATGCTTGTATATCAGGTAATTTCAATGTCATTTGATTCCTCTTCACCTGCCTCGGATGTATCAATTTCCGTATTATTGATAAACTTAATATTTTCTTTTTTCATGTATTGACGCAAATGCCCAATACACAATTCATACCCCTTAACAGGATTAGCCTTACAATTGTAATCGTTGTGACTACAAAGAGGTCTTGCTGGACTAAATTCAACACCACTAGGAGGAGCAAGGCTCACTCCAGGAGCAGAGTAAAAGGGAGAAATCTCAGAAATGTCAGTTCCATGACTGACTGGAGTGCATCCTGCGGGCACTTGATTAGTATTAACTGGCTGGTATTTCATGTATTTCCCTTCGTTAAGTAAGGCTGAGAACATCGGGATTCCTTGCTCCCGATGCCACAACCCTTAGTAAAATTGTATGACTTACGGCTCTGACGGGAAGTCAACGCGCTTCCACGTAAGAGTTGAAAGATTAGCCTTTGCGATAATGGTGGATGCAGTTTCTGCAATACCACTAACAGCGATAAAGCCGTCTGTTGATGGGGTAATTGCACCATAGACATGAGCCGTATTGAGACCAGTTGCTAGTGCAACAGAGTCGCTGCCATGGTCGGGGGTGTCAATAGCAACACAAGCCGTACGAACGACCGTGGTTGCAGCGGTGTTGTATTCCGAAATGAAGTGAATAGCCGTTGGGGTTGCAGGTGCAGTAATTGAAAAGGCTGCTCCATCAGTTGCTGCTGCTGCCGAATAAACGACACGAGCGTCAAATGTATAGGTCTGACCCTTTTTGCCATAGAAACCAAAGTCTCCAGAGTCAAGTGCAGCGTATGACACACCTACGGTCACATCTGAAATTAAGGTATTTGTGCGTTCTACCGCGAATCTGTTATTTGTTACCATGATTGTTCTAACTCCTTGCCTTTCGGCAGATAACCAAAGCATGTTTGGGCAGAAAGATTATTCTTTCTATATATAAGGCTTTTTATTATACTTAGCCCCATATAACAAAATCACCAGCACCCAATCGCCCGAAGGAAAGCGACTGAGCACTGGTGAAACTTGTTTGACTTGTCGGGTATAGATCAGGTCTTGGCGGTGAGTTTACCCTGACGGGCACGGTTTGAGCAAACCAAGTTACCGAATGCCATGATCAGAGCGTAACGGGCGTCAACGCCTGCTACAGTTCCCTGCTGGAAGTCGGTGGTTTCAAACCACTTGCCTTGCATACCAGTCAACTTCAAGTACTTGGTGTTCAAGAAGTACATGGTTCCTGGGGTGTTGAATCCACCACTGGCAACGGAGTCACCAAGGAGTTTGTCAAACACAACGGGAGTCTGCTTGAACATGAGGTTCTGGAAGCCAGCATTAGCCTTGGCGGTGTCCTGATAGCGGACATTACCAGTCAAGAGTGACTCGTACTTCTCAAACAGGTACTGCGAAGCAACAATGATGTCGGGAACATCGTTACCCTTTGACACGCTGTTATATGCCGTTGCCATGATGGCCTGCGTCAATGCAGTTGCGGTGTTTTCCTCATACGAAGCCCACCAGGTGTTGGTTGACTGGTCAATTCCACCAATGGTGCCAGTTGCATCAACAATAGCAGAAAGTCCGCCAAAGTCCTTGCCACCATTACCAGTGCCATCGCTGAACAACTGGTAGTTGAGGCTTTCCTTGATTGACTCTTCAGCCTGCATGATCTTGGCGTTGAGCAACTTGATGATGGCTTCTGTGCCACGGTTCTTGGCTTCTTCAATACCACTGATTGCAATAGAGGCAGCCAACTGCTTCCACTGGTATTCAGCGGCAGTGATGCCTTCTTGTGGGGTCAAGTCAATGGCATCGTAGCCAGCGTATGACGACACGGTGCCGTTAGCAGCATACATGAGGGGTTCAACAATTGAGTAACCGCCCTGTTCAACAACGACCTTACCTTTTTGATTCATGTGGTCAAGAAGAACACGATCACGGAAGATGTTGTCAACAAGAGTTGAACTATAGTTTTTTAAAGTTGTACTTAAAAGTACGTCAAAGGATGAGTTTCCAGGCATGATTTTTACCTCCTAGGTAAAAGTTGATTTATAAGCCTAAGGTTTTTTGTGCTTCCCTAAAGGCTTCAATAACGGATTTGGGTTGGGTAACAGGTGTGGTAGTGGTGCCAGAAGAAGAGGATGAACCCGAAACAACTTGGGCTGCTCGCTTACCGTTGGTTCGTTGCTTAGTTTCAGCAACCTTTTGAGTGGCCTGTTTCTTTTCTTGAAAAATACGATCAAAATGAATCATCTTAAAAGTAAGTTCTAGATCATTAGAGCCAGTTGCTAGAGCCTTTGCAATAACTTCTTCACGGTCAAAATCATTACCGTACTTGTTTTCAAGAGTTAAGATTTCATTCTCCACCTCAGATAGCGTTTGCTTGTATTCCAAGTCGCGTTTCCAGGCTTTGATTTCTTCTAGTTCTTTCACTAGGGGGTCTTGCCAGATGTCTTCCTCATATGAGGATTGGACTGCTGTATTGACTCCATAATGTTGTTGCAGCAATGCAAGCGTTTCCTGAGGGTTTCGCGCTAATGCTTCTTGCAAAGCGGCAGCCGTCTGGATTTGCTTTTTCTGCTCGCTAACTTCCTGCGTCTTACGGGTATAGTCCGCTTGACGCTGATAGCCAGCAAGTGCCTCGCTTAGTGGTACTACAACTTCTTGTCCATCAACTCTTACGGTGACAAGTCTGTCAGCGTTTTCCTCAAGGGCTAAAAAGTCTTCTTCACTCCACTCGGCATCAGATGCTTCCTCATCCGTATACTCAACTTGTCCTTCTGAGTCGCTAAACTCATCTAGGGGCTGATCTACGCTGTTGTCAGTATCTTCAAATATTTCATCATTCATTAGAATCCATCCTTCGGATTTGGTTATTCTTCTATATATAAAGACTTTTTATTATATTTGAGTCTTAGAGGATGCCAGATTCTGTTAGGATTTGAATTACCTCTGGCGTAAAACCACCTCGTACAATAATTTCTTCTAGTATTTCAGGTGGCAATTCCATCAAGATTTCAGGTGGAATCTGTTCACTACCAGGGATTTGTGCTAGTTCTGGTGGAAGTTGCATTGGAGGTGCGCCTTGTCCAGGGGCCATTCCTTGTTCTCCCATTAATTGCGCTAGTAGTTCAGGTGGTAAGCCTGCGAGTTCTGGCGGCAATCCTGCCATGTCTGGTGGCAAACCTACTGGTGCTGCGCCTTGTGCTGCCATTTCTGGTGGCAATGGTGCTTCTCCGCCTCCTTGAATCAATGCTGCAAGTTCAGGTGGAAGACCAGCCATATCTGCGGGTGCTCCTTGTGGTAAGCCCATAGGAGGTGCTTGCGGAGGTGCTCCCGCTGGTCCCTGTTCTTCCTGAAGTGCTTCTTCGGCTGGATTGAGATACCTATCAATATCCTTAATACCAAAACCTTGATCAAGTACTAGTCTTGCCAATGCCTCAAGTTTAATAACTCCTGCTTGAGCAAACGGAGCCATGGCATCAACCATCTGTAGTGCACGTTGACGGCGGAATGATTCATTCATTGGAACAGTAGAACCTGCTTCAACGGTGAAGTCAAAATCGCCATCAATGTAGTTCTTATCAAATTGAACCCAAGCCCACTTACCTGGCTTATCTAGTACACGGACAGTTTGTTCTTCTGTCATATACTGTTGGGCTAGTTTAATAAGGCGTGATGCAACTTTGGCAATACCCTTTTCAATGATGGTTAGTTTCTCTGAAGCGCGAGCATCGGCTGAACCTTGGAGAATGCTTGCTTCTGTAGCCGTACGGCGAACTTCTGGCAATACACCACGTTGGTAATCAGAAAGACCTGAAACTCTGTCCATGTCACTAATAATAAGTGATGACTGATTATAGAAGTCTGGTGGGTTAATCAAAGCAGGCATTGGGGCAACTACATTAGAAATGTTCTCATCACCCTTGACAGGAACCATAGCGTTGTCCTCATCTGAAGATAATGCTTGGCGACCAAAGTCATCAAAGGCATTTTCCTTAAACAAGTACTTACGGCTGTAACGCTTACGGTGGTTCATCATCTGTGTACGAGTCTCATTGAGTTCGTGCTGCAAAGGCTCAATAGCCTCTAGTTCACCCATTGGATAGAAGTAACTAGGAATGTCGTAGTTACGTAACATTGTAAATGGATGGCCAAAAGCATAGGGCATGTCTTGCGGCTTGATCAAGAACTTGTCTCCAGTATCAGAGAACACGCACATTTTCCCAGTGGCAATATCATAAAATTCATAGATATCGCAGAAACCTTCCATGTTCCCATTTTCACCAACACCACCATTAGGTCCTTGACGACCATTGGGTAGATTGATTTTCATGTAAGAACTAGGAGATACTTCTTGACGCGCAGAATAGTCGTATCGCTTATCCGCCATAACATCCTTGAGGGGACGACGAATACGCTGAGCAATCCAACGTAAATCTTTCATTGATGTTGATTCAATGTCAACAAACATATTAAAAGGGTCAACGCGCTCAATAAATGGGCGATCTTCTTTAATGATAATATTTGTTTCTATATCAGATTCTTCTTTAGAAAGATCAATACCTTCATCATCGGTTGATTCAATTTCTACGCCTTCTTCAATGTAGCGATAACCAGACTTCACCCAACCATGACCGATAATCAAGAAATCTCGTACGGCTAATTGGAATTCTTCTTGACAGTTATAATGCAGCCACCAGTAGTTAACAATGGCTTCAGCAATTACTGCTTTGTCAGCATCGTCTGGACCTTGTGGTGAAACAACAATCTTTGGGCGACCAACAGAAACTGATGGGTACAATACGTTGATGGTAGCAAAAGCCACATTGACAAGCATTCGGTCAAAAGGCATTGCCCCGTTGTAATGCTTACCACGATACAAGTTAATTAGACGATTCCATAAGTCGCAGTAGTCATCTTCTACCCACTTTTTACTGATAGTAAGTTTACCTCTGTACTCAGCAAGAATGTCGCTGTTTGATTTCCTGGCCATGTTTATTTCTCCTTCGTAGAAACTAAGCCTTCACCTATGGCTGCCAAACGACAGTAACCACCAGGCTTGACTTTAATTGTAATGATGTGACAGTTCTTTTCTTTAGGGCAGTAGAAGGCACAGTTGCCACACATAACTCCCTTGGATGCATTTTCTTTGTTATATTCTGGACCTACATAACCAACATAGATTCCGTTGTCGTCGTCATCTGCTAACTTGCCGTGCATCTCAACGATTTCGTGCATAGCAGCAACAAACATTGATTCTGCTGGAGCCAACTTAATTACTGGGTTGGTTACGTACTCCATACCATCGTGAGCCTCTTCACCATCGTCTTCGCTTGATAGTTGTCCGATGTTAATTGCAATAGTAAAGGCTTTGCCCATTGGTGTGTCTTTATAATCCATGTTGCTTATCTCCTTGGTTTTTCTGTCATAAGTTCTTCAAACAATCTTGCTGTTCGTGGCCAAATATCTTCGTAAGTTAATTTCTTACCGTTTCTATCAAAAGCAATATGACCAAACCTGTCACTTAATTGCCACATAGCAAATCTTTCAGCAAAGTCTTCTGCGGGTCCGCCAATTTCACCATACATCGTAGATGCCTCATCTCCTGGCGTAACTGTTGAATAATTATTCAAAACGTTTTCGTCAAATTTTGCATCAGCAAACTTGCTGCTATTTTCTATATCAAAAGTTCTAGCAGCAAGGAATTCATCTCTATTACTTGGAGAATTAGGGTTGCCAAACGGTTTATCAAAAACGTGAGCGTATTCATGAGTCAATACATATCTTGAATCAGGAAGCGTAACACCTCCACTAATTTCTAAACCAGCATCTGGATTATTTCTTGCATAATTCCTAATTGGGTCAATTTTTGGAATATACTCTTGTTTTGCAGTTATTGCTGTTCCTGATCCTTCATCAGTAACAAATGCTTCTGCATTTGGCACAGTACGATCCATTGATGTCGGAAGAATGTAAGACAGTAATTTTAAAGACCGTTGATTTGCTGGAATATTATTCCAAATACGGTCTTGTTCAATTCTTGGTTGCTGAGACAAAGATGATATTTCATCAATTAGTAATTGTTCTGTACCTACTGGATAACCACTACGCATTGCATCTTTATATAACGCATAAACTTCTGGTGTTACTTCTCGTTGATAAACAATTCCATCTTCTTTAACAACAACCATATATGGTATGTAAGAAGATGAAATATATTTTTTATACCATGTATCAGATGCATCCCCAAAACCAGGCGGTTTCGGAGGAGGATTGTCAGTCCCAGTTATTAAAAGAACTTGACCATTTTGGAGATTTCTAATTGCTTTATCTGTCCAGTTACTACCGAGATTCCTCCTAAAGCCACCGTACTCATTAACTTCATCTCTTTCGTCTATGGTTGGTTGACTAATTTCACCAACAACAAACTTTGGTTTTTCGTTTGCGCCAGTAAGGGAATATTGTGGAATTGCTTCTTCAACAAAATCATCGTATGGAGCAGTTTCTCTATTAGCCCAATCTGAAGGAAACTTGTAAGGAGCATTAGCCATTCGTTGTTCACGAATACCTTCTTGAGCATCAGCACCAGGTGAAATACCCATTGCCATATCAGCCAATACGGTTTGTTTCATATTAGGCAACGACTTATAATAATCAATGGGCGCTTGTTCAGCATTTACGCGGTCAGTATATTGTTTCACAAGGTTTTGTTCAGAGTTGTATTGTTCTATATCATCAATAACTGGGCTTAATAGTTTTCTACCGATACTGTCAAGGATTCCTGGACGACCAAACTTTGTTGTTGTTTGACCCGCTTCAATCATTGCACGAAAAATTGCTTCCTTCTCAAGAATACGGCGTTCTTCTTCACTTGGTATTGGGCGACGACCAGGAGGCATTACTTGTCCTTTCTCTTATTACGCTCGGAGATTGCTTTTGCTTTTGCGCGAGCATCAGCCTTAGACCTTGCACCCCAAGCGTACAAAGACAAAAGTAACCGTGTTGGATCTCCATCTTCGTCGCGCTCAGGACCAGGCATATTGCCCATACGGGCTAGGAATGAAGCACGGCGAGGATTGTCACCAGATTTAACTGGTGCCTTCAAGTCACTACCAGGGTTAGCCTTTTCATAGGACTTGCGTCCCTTTTCATTAAGGCCACCCTTTTTGTTCTTGCCTTCTTTTCGTTGCCACGCTTCAGATGCCACTATTTACCCTTTTTAGCCTTTGGAACGCAATTAGGTACGGGCTTTCCAGCCTTACCCTTTTTCATTCCGACCATCTCGTAGTTTTTCCAACAAGGTGTTGGTGCTTTCTTTTTCGCTGCCATAACTTTTCCTTACAGCGTTGGGGGAATGGTTTCCCCAGGTAATATTCCAGGACGGGGATAACGAGGTTTTGGTCTGTCAATTCGGTCAGGGTTTGGTCTTGGCTTCCTTGGTTTTTTAGGGATAGGTTCAATGATTACACTAGGAACTTTTGGTTCTCCTGGTGGAGTAAAATCAGGTCCTGGCTTAATTGTGTGAGTGTCTGGAATAGAAATGTAATCAATAAGTTCCTTAGGAATACGGAATTTTTCATTGCCTTCTGGTAGCCATGAGCCATCGTCGTATCCTGGAATATTAGTAAATCTCTCAAACCAATCGGTCACCCACGAACCTCCACCAGAACCAGCGGGCACTACATAGGTACCAGTGTCTTGTTTGCCTGAGGCATCAGCGTAGGGAACACCTTCGTCGTCTTGTTTCTTTTTTGCGGCCATATAAGCCTTGCCAATTGGCATGTCTGAGTATTTCTTAGGAGCCATATTATTTGCCCTTCTTGTTTTTGTTGATTGCTTTTAGGTCTGCGCCAGTAATCTTCTTACGAGGTTCTGCAATAGCAGCCAGTTTCTTTTGTTTATCCGAATACTTGTTGTACGGCATTACTTAGCAATTCTGTCCGCGTGAATTTCAACGGTTGCTGTACCTGAAGTGTAGGCACTCATGCGTAGACGGAAAAAAGGAACACCAATTGTTTGTATTGAAGCAACACCATTATCGGTTCTAGTTGTCACCAGAGTTGTTGCGTTTGTTTCGGAAGACTTCTTACATGCTTGAGCAACATAGTTGGTTCCGTCAACACTAACTTCAAATGTAATAGTGCCTACCCATGTTCCAGTTACCTGGAAAACAACATGGTCAGCACCCTCAATATTTCCACCAACAACACTGTCTGCTGCGGTCAATGTTCCAGTAATATCTCCAGGTACAATCATTTTTTATCCTTTGGTTTAGTTTTGGGTTTGGGTTTTGCAACAACATACTTAGGTTTAGTTGTGCTTTTCATTGGGCCGTATGATGGGTTTCCTTTCATCACATGCTCGGCGGTAGAGTTGGGGGCATTGCTCGGCCAGGTCCACGAACTGGACGCGGCTTAGTAGGTGGCTTTCGCTTGTCACTACGAGGTTGCATACTTTCGTCAGGATCACGCGGACCAGATGCGGGCTTGGGCTTCTTGGGTGCTGAACCCATCAAAGTGCCAGGAGCAAAACCGCCACCAACAAAAGAACCAAGTGCCTTAACGGCTCCTAGCCAACTCTTACCTGCTGCTTTTGCACCATCAAGACCTGCATCCACAATTGTCTTAGCAGCGTTGACTGCTGCTGCAGGAACTTGCTTTGCGGTATCGGCAGCGTCAAGGATTACTTTGTCTGCTGCTCTAATCATTTTCTTGATTTGTGCTTCTGTCATTTCAAGAGTGTCCTCAATGGGACCATCTTGTTCCTTTTTTGCAGCCATGTAAGCCTTACCCATCGGGGACTCCACGCCTTGGACATACTTCTTGCTTGCCATAACTACTCCTTGGTTGAATCTAAATGCCACGTTATGTGGTTATCTAATTTGTCGCTTACTTTATCTACGCTACCATCAACCTTATCCAGGTTTTTAATAACTTCTTCTAACAACATTCTGGACTCAGCGTGTTGCGAACTGTTCTCTTTACGCCACCGTTGAAGCAAAACAACAACTGGCCCTGCGAGAAAAGCACTTACAACAGATGCCCAGAAATACGCCATTAGATTAACTCGGCGCGATCAGGTACTTTTGTAATCTTGCCTTGCTTAAAAGCATCAGAATCTTCGTAGTAGCGTTGCTGTTCGCGGATAGTTTCAGTATTTTTAAACTGGCTAGTCATCCCGATTCGTATACCCTTAATATGGCAAGCAAAACAAAGACCCCTCTTGAGGTCGTTTTCTGATTCAATCGGTCGTTTACAAGCACAAATCATAAGCAATCTCCTATTAGTAAGTCTTTTTATTATAGTTAGTATGTGTTGTATGAGCCGATGATAAACTTTTCAGGCTCCTTGGGCTTTATAGTAGAGGCAAACCAGTCAATAGTGCCAAATGCCTTCTCTATTTTTGGGCGATATTCGGACAAGAAAACAAATTTAAGCATCTGGTTAGCAATAGCCAAACTCATTACGCGGTCGTCGTGAGGTGACCCATGAGTAGAACCATTGTCAGCACGAACAAAGGTTTTGAGTTCAGCGATAGTTAACGCACACTTAATACCAATAACACCATCTCTAATATGGCTATTCAATTCGTCAATGGCCAGGGGTTTTGACAGGGTGGTGGTTCTCCAGCCTAATGTTTCTGAGGCTTCGGCATTACGTTGATTAAGTCGTCGTTGACGGTAAATGTTGGGATAGTTTGCTTTGTACAAGTTTGTTAGGGTGGTAAGACCGTGGTTATTTGATTCCACACCTATAAGTGCTCCGTTGTAGAAGTATCCTAGACCGTACAGGATTTCACCAAATTTGTCTGGGTCAATGTGTCCGTGCCAATGGGCAACGACTACTCCAGACTTGGCATCAATAACATGAGCGGATGAATAGTCTCCACGAGCCAAGCCTTCTGCGACGTCTGCTCCGATTGTATAAGTACAACCGTGTACTGGCAAATGCCAAATACTCAACGACCCACCAGCCTTCTCAAAGATAAAAGAATTAGTGCCCGATATTAATTGTTTTAAATAGCCCTGAGAGGGTTTTGAGGTTTCCATGTTGTGAAGTCCATCAAGGTCAAAT
>Ga0208974_1000297_pt1 | contig 21843 bp, 22 predicted proteins | sample GreLakmeER15MSRF_FD_187699 | JGI IMG/M metagenome (GOLD analysis project Ga0208974, IMG submission 187699) | Freshwater lentic microbial communities from great Laurentian Lakes, MI, USA - Great Lakes metaG ER15MSRF (SPAdes) | ecosystem: Environmental > Aquatic > Freshwater > Lake | place: Great... | reverse complement strand
CCCCCACTAATAAAGCAGTATTATCGCCATATTTAATATGAACCGTAGTTTTACCTCTTCGCAAACTTGCGGCATCCATCATATCATCATGAACCAATGTAAAATTGTGAAACAATTCAACCGCGTTGGCTAATTGATAGGCGTCTGGATGTATATCACTAAACAGTTCATTACCTAGTAAACACATCACAGGTCTAATACGTTTGCCCCCAATATTTAAAAAATATTCACCGGGCGCATACAAAGTATTAGGGCTTTCAGGAAAATGAGGATGGTCAAATTCCTTATTAAATTTTTCTGATAACTCTTGAAAACTATACATGCTACAAACCTAAACATTATTCACAAGATTTCATAGCTCCATTCATCCTTGTTTTTGCCGATTTTAGCAATTATTAAACAAATTTGAAAAATATTTACCCTTAAATTTGTATACCCCTAAAGGATAGATATGAAATTAACCCGAATTGTTTCAGCCGCTTGCTTTTTGTTGATTACCTACTCGGCAAATAGCCAAGCTAGTACTGAAGAATATACAAGTCCCTATAAAAAAGCGATCGGTTTTAAATTGAATCCTGGCGCGATCAGTTACAGAAGCTTTTATACCCGAAATAAAGCGGTAGAAGGGATTGGTTTTATTTCAATTGATGGTTTTCAATTGACCATATTAAATGAAAAATATTTCCCATTTGCCAATGCCGAAAATCTTACTTGGTATATTGGTTATGGTGGTCATTTTAATTTGTGGAGTGAAAAATATAAACTCAATAATCCTGCAAAAAGTGCAGGAGTTGCTGTTGGTGCAGATGGTATCTTAGGACTGGACTATAAATTAAAAAATGCACCCATAAACATAAGCGTAGATATACAACCCGCATTTAATTTTGTAGGTGCTAGTTATTTTGATTTAGGTTGGGGAGGTATTGGAATCCGCTATACAATTAAATAAGACTGCAACATCTTTTGCTATTCACACTTTGCGCTATTCCTTATTTAAGGTAAATAAAGAATCTACAAATTCGTTTTTATCAAATAAAATCAAGTCGTGAATTTGTTCTCCAACACCAATATATTTTACTGGTATTTTACATTGATGCGCGATTGCTAAAACAACACCACCTTTTGCAGTGCCATCTAATTTTGTGATAGCCAAAGCGTTTACATTTGTGACCGCCATGAATTGTTTTGCTTGCTCTAATGCATTTTGACCGGTGGAACCATCCAGGACCAATAAAACTTCATGTGGTGCATCTGGTAATTGCTTTTGAATCACACGCATTATTTTATTCAACTCATCCATCAAGTGCACTTTATTATGTAATCGACCAGCGGTATCTATAATTACAACATCCGCATTTTTCGCAATGGCTGATTGTACAGTATCAAAGGCAACTGCACTCGGATCTGAACCCATATTTTGTTTCACAATGGAAACGCCTACGCGCTCACTCCAAATAGTTAACTGATCAACAGCTGCCGCCCTAAAGGTATCTCCCGCACCCAAAATTACTTGATTGCCAGCTTGCTTATACTGATGTGCTAATTTGCCAATGGTCGTAGTTTTACCAACCCCATTTACGCCAACCACTAATATCACATATGGTTTTTTATTCGCAGGTGGTTGAAAGCCCATTTGATCCGAGGGTGCTTCTACTAACAAACTCACTATTTCATCATGCAATAATTTATTTAATTCTGAAGTGGAAACATACTTTTCCTTTTTTACACGATCTTGTATACGTTCAATTAAGGATAAAGTAGTATCCACCCCCACATCGGCCCCGATTAATGCTTCCTCTAATTCATCCAATAAAGCATCATCCACCGTTGTTTTACCAATGATGACTTTAGAAATGCGTTCAAAAAAACCTTGTTTGGTTTTTTCTAAACCTTGATCTAAGGACTCCTTTTCTTTTTTCCCAAATAACTTTCCTAAAAAACTCATGGTGTAAATTTAAGTAAAATAACATTCCTAATATATCCTTGTTCGCTTTGTTACCTATAAAACAAAATCCCCTCCCGTAAAACGAGAGAGGACTTAAAATTTTTATGTTAGTTACAATTGTCTTAATATAAGACAATCAGAAAACTACTTCGCTAAGAATTCTTTAACTAGATCTTTGTGAACGATAGACTCTTTAAAGGTATATGCACCAGTTTTTGGGCTACGAATAGCTTTAATTACTTTAGTCCAGTTTTTTGCTTCAGCAGAAGCCTTAAGATCCTTTACTTTCGCGTTTTTCGATGCTGCTTTTGCCATGATTATTTAATTTCTTTGTGAACTGTTACTTTTTTCAAAATTGAATTATACTTTTTGAACTCCAAGCGATCTGGGGTGTTCTTTTTGTTCTTTGTAGTAATATAACGACTAGTTCCAGGTAAACCTGTAGTCTTGTGCTCTGTGCACTCTAATATAACTTGAACTCTGTTTCCTTTCCTTGCCATGATGGTATATTATAAATTATACTTAATTAATTGGTTGATTAGATCTTTTCGCCATCAGCTCTTAGACCCTTTACCACTGCTGCCAAACCATTTTTATTGATGGTTCTTAAAGCATCAGTAGATACTTTAAGCGTGATCCAACGATCTTCTTCTATAAAATAGAAGCGCTTCTTCTGCAAATTTGGAAGGAAACGACGCTTTGTCTTAATATTTGAATGCGAAACACTGTTTCCAGTGATTGGTTTCTTTCCAGTTACCTGACATACTCTAGCCATGAGAAATTATTTTTTACGGACGGCAAAGGTAAGTAAATAACAATTACCCTCCCATTTATTTTAGTGTTTTTTTATAGATTTAGTGCATTTAGGGGTCAAAAAGGCTAAAATATTGGTTTTCATGCCAATAGATTCGACTTGAACACTAGTTAAGCGTAATATTCGGCCCTTAATTCCTGCACCCTTTTGTCCTCCATATACTCGTCAAAAGTCATCAATCGATCAATGATTCCTTTAGGCGTTAATTCAATCACCCTGTTCGCCACCGTTTGCATGAAAGTATGGTCATGAGAGGTCATCAATACCACCCCTGGGAAATTTTGACACCCTTCATTGAAACTTTGGATACTCTCCAAATCCAAGTGGTTGGTCGGCTGATCTAGCACCACCACATTCGGATTCTGTAGCATCATTTTGCTCACCATACAACGCACTTTTTCACCCCCACTCAATACATTTGATTTTTTCATGACATCATCCCCACTAAATAACATCTTTCCTAAAAAGCCCCTGATGAATGGCTCATCGGCATCCGTTACGTTGGCTGGTACAAATTGTCTTAACCAATCCATTAAACTTGAGGGTTGCAAAAACTCCTCATTATGTTCCATGGGTAAATAGGCTTTGGTAATGGTCGTACCCCATTCAAAACTGCCACTATCTGCTGCACCTTTACCATTTATTATTTCAAAGAAATAAGTAATCGCTAAAGCATCCTTACTTAAAAATGCAATTTTATCATTCTTATTTACTGAAAAAGAAACATCTTTAAATAACACACGGCCATCCACTTCTTTTCTTAGTTTTTCTACATTCAAAATTTGATTTCCCACTTCGCGCAATGGCTGAAATATAATACCTGGGTACTTTCTGTTCGATGGTTCAATTTCCTCGATGGTTAATTTTTCCAAGGCTTTTTTCCTTGAAGTTGCTTGCTTACTCTTACTTGCATTCGCAGAGAAACGGGCGATGAAGTCTAATAATGCAGCACGCTTGTCTTCGTTCTTTTTATTTTTATCATTCATTTGACGCGCCATCAATTGAGATGACTCGTACCAAAAAGTATAGTTACCAGAAAAGGTTTTAATTTTTGATCTATCCACGTCAGCCACATGCGTACACACAGTATCTAAAAAGTGACGATCGTGACTCACCACCAAAACAATATTTTGATAATCTGCTAAAAAATTCTCTAACCAACCGATGGTTTCAATATCCAAACCATTCGTAGGCTCATCCAATAATAAAATATCAGGATTTCCAAAAAGTGATTGCGCTAACAACACACGTAATTTAAAATTACTTGGAATATCCTTCATTAAACTTTGGTGCATATCTTCCTTCACGCCTAAGTCACTCAATAAACTACCCGCGTTACTTTCTGCTTCATAACCGCCCATTTCACCAAACTCGGCCTCTAATTCTCCCGCTTTTAATCCATCTTCCTCTGTAAAATCTTCCTTTGCATATAAAGCATCTTTGGCATGCATAACATCCCACATGCGCTTATGGCCCTGCATGACCGTATTCAAAACGGTTTGCTCATCAAATTCAAATTGGTTTTGTTTCAATACCGCCATTCTTTCCCCAGGGGTAATTTCCACCATCCCTTTATTAGGTTCAATTTCACCACTTAATATTTTAATAAAAGTTGATTTACCTGCACCGTTGGCTCCGATGATACCATAGCAATTGCCTTTTGTGAAGCTTACATTTACTTCATCAAATAAGACACGCTTACCATAAGCCAATGTGACATTTCTAGCACTAATCATTTTTTGATCTATTTTGAGGTTGCAAAGTTAATTTGAATTTTTTAAACCTGCTTCATTAAGTTTACGCCCAACTGGATCTAGCAGATGCTGAGGTGGTCAATGGCTCAAAACTACCAGCGATATACTTAAAATGGGCAGTAATGGCAATCATAGCTGCATTATCCGTACAATATTCGAATTTGGGTAAAAAGGTAGCCGATTTTGTATCTTTTCCTAATTGTTCCATGGCTTTGCGAAGTCCACTATTAGCACTTACGCCCCCTGCAATACATACATCCTTAATCCCAGTTTCTTGCATCGCTTTTTTTAGCTTTTTTAATAAAATTTCAATAATCGTAAATTGTACCGAAGCACATAGATCATTTAAATTTTCTTGGATAAATTCTGGAGATTGTTTTTGTAAAAAATATAACACACTCGTCTTTAAACCACTGAAAGAAAAATCTAAATTGGGCACTTGTGGTTTTGCAAAAACAAACGCTTTTGGATTTCCAAGTTGTGCTAATTTATCTAAAACTGGGCCACCCGGATATGGGAGTCCTAATAATTTTGAAATTTTATCAAAGGCCTCTCCTGCAGCATCATCAATGGTTTCACCCAAAATATGCATTTCAGAAGCACTGTTACATTTTACTATTTGCGTATGCCCCCCACTCACGGTTAAACATAAAAAAGGATAATTGGGTTTAGGGTCGTCAATTAAATTTGCCAACACATGTGCTTGCATATGATGCACTGCAATGAGTGGAATATTTAATGCCAATGCCATTGATTTTGCAAATTGCGCACCTACCAATAAACTGCCTATTAATCCTGGGGCTTGTGTAAATGCGATGGCATTTAATTTTGCTAATTGTTCGTTGCGCGATAATTCTGGAAATGCTTTTTTTAAAGCTGCATCCACCACCGGAACTATATTTTCCATGTGTGCCCTACTGGCTAATTCAGGTACAACTCCGCCATATTTTTCATGTACCGTTTGATTGGCAATAAAATTGGATAAAATTTGGCCATCTACTATCACGGATGCGGCTGTTTCATCACATGAGGATTCTATAGCAAGAAGGGTAATGGTTTGTTTCACCCTACAAAGATAAAGCTTAAAAAAATACGATGTTTACTTTGTTCTTATTGCATCTACCGGATTCATTTTAGAAGCAATTGATGCAGGAATAATCCCAGCAATCACCCCTAAAATAATACATATAGATAGTGCTAAAACTATAATACTAGGGGCAATGGTGATAGCAAATGGTAGTACTGCGCTCAATGCCAACGCTAAAATCCATACCAAAAATAACCCCACCAGTCCGCCAATAATGCACAAAAAAGCACTCTCTAATAAAAACTCATACAATATGGTTGAACTTCTCGCACCAATCGCTTTTTTTAATCCAATTTGACTGGTTCTTTCTCTCACGGTTACAAACATAATATTAGCAACACCAAAAGCACCGACAATTAGTGACAAGCCTGCAATGGCCCAGCCACCACTATTAATGGAACCAAATACACTTTCAATTTGATCTTTAAATTGCGCCACATCATTACAAGTAAAATTGTCTTCCTGTGTTGGACTTAATTTTCTCAACTGACGCATCACCCCATTTAACTCATCTTGCAATGCTTTAGAGGGAACACCTGGTTTGGCTTGTACCATGATGTAGGGACTTGAATTATCTGGATTAAATACAGAAGCAAAATAATTATAGGTGACGATGCATGACTTGTCATAATCAAAACCACCCAACATGGAACTACCCTGCTTTTCAATAATTCCAATCACGGCTAAACGACGACCTCGATAAGAAACCGTTTTACCTAATGCTTTTTCAGGTTTACCAAATAATTCTGAAGCAACCTCGTATCCGATAACCCCAAAAGGAACACCGCGCTCAAAATCAGTATCATTAAAGTACCTGCCATAGGCAATATTGAAGGCTTGAATTTTATTGAAATCATTGGTGATGCCATATAATAACACCCCTTTTAATACATTCTCTTCATAAGAAAACGGTTGTTGACTTGAAACAAAAAAAGCAATATTTGAAGCCAAATAGCTCTTTTTTTGTATCGTTTCCATCTCACTGACTTTCATGCTTGGACGCTTCATATATTTCCACCAAGGATAATCACCCTCGCCACCGCCGCCGCCATAGCTCCATTTGTCAATATAAATAGTGTTATTGCCAAAACTCGATAAATCACTTTTGATTTTTGTTTGTAAACTATCAATGGTTGCCAAAACCCCGATAATACAAAATATGCCAATGGTGATGCCAAATAAGGATAAAAAAGTTCGGAGTTTATTGACTCTTAACTCTTGCAAGGCCATTTTGAAGCTGTTCCAAAGAATGGTGAGGACTTTTATCATGGCATAAAATTAGGTCTTAAAATGGTTTTTATTCGATTTTTATGCAAGCGGTTGATAACTTATCTAAACAGGCCTTTTTCAATTACCCGAAGGTGAAACGAAAACGAAATAGTAACATTTCCACCCGTTGTTCAGTTTTTTTCAAATTGGAATAAAATTTATAAAACGAAATATAACAAGCTCACAATTCATGCTTACTTTTGCATCGATTTTAAAACACCTCTTACTATGACTTTTAAACAAATGTTTACTTCCTCTGTTGGAAAAAAATTAGTGATGGCCTTTACCGGAATTTTCTTAATCTTATTTTTAGTGGTGCATGCAGGTTTAAATGCATGTATTTGGGCAATGGATGGCGGATTGATGTTTAATAAAGCTGGTCATTTTATGGGCAGTTTTGTAGTACCACGCATTTTAGAAATTGGATTATTCGTAGGTATCTTCTTACACATTATACAAGGGTACATGTTAACCTTGGAAAACAGAAGTAAAAGATCCGTGGGTTATGCAGTCAATTATTCTAAAGGTAGTAAATGGTATAGCCGAAGCATGGCGATTTTAGGTACCCTACTTTTAATGTTTTTAGTCATGCACATTTATCATTTTTGGACACCAAGTCGTTTGGGTGGCATGGGTAACATTAAAGCCTTAGACACTTTTGTTTTAAATGGGGTGGAATATCACAATTTATATGGAGAGATGCAATTAATTTTTGAAAATCCTTTAGTGGTAATTCTATATGTTTTGGCATGTGGTTCATTAGCTTATCATTTGGCACACGGATTTCAAAGTGCATTCAAAACCATTGGGGTGCATAATAAAAGATACCATACATTAATTAGCTGTATAGGCTATGGCTTTGCAATTATTATTCCATTGACTTTTGCAATGATGCCCATCAGTTTTTATTTTAAATGGGTAAATTAATTTTACAATAAACTTATTCTAAACCGATCGTTAAAAGATTCAATATGTTAGATTCAAAAATACCTTCCGGAAAACTAGATGACAAATGGGTCGACTACAAAGGCCATTGTAAACTAGTGAACCCTGCCAACAAAAGAAAAATGGAAATCATTATTGTTGGGACTGGACTAGCTGGCGCATCAGCAGCTGCAGCCATGGGAGAATTAGGATATAAAGTTAAAGCTTTTTGTTTTCAGGATTCTCCGCGTCGTGCGCATAGTATTGCAGCACAAGGTGGAATTAATGCAGCAAAAAATTATCAAAATGACGGCGACAGTGTTTTCCGTTTATTTTATGATACCATTAAAGGAGGTGACTATCGTGCGCGTGAAGCCAATGTGCATCGCTTAGCAGAAGTTAGTGCGAATATTATTGATCAATGTGTGGCACAAGGTGTTCCTTTTGCAAGAGAGTACGGGGGATTATTAAGCAACCGTAGTTTTGGTGGTACACAAGTACAGAGAACTTTTTATGCCGCAGGTCAAACTGGGCAACAATTATTAATAGGTGCTTATCAAGCATTGGAGCGTCAAGTGGCATTAGGTAATGTAACCATGCACACAAGACATGAAATGTTAGATATTGTTAAAATTGATGGAAAAGCGAGTGGTATTATTGCGCGTAACTTAATCACAGGTGAACTTGAAAAACATTTTGGACATGCAGTTTTAATTTGTTCTGGCGGATATGGTAATGTTTATTATTTATCTACCAATGCCATGGGATCCAATGTAACAGCCGCTTGGAAAGCACATAAGCAAGGTGCTTATTTTGCTAACCCTTGCTTTACACAAATTCACCCAACTTGTATTCCTGTAAGTGGTGATCATCAATCCAAATTAACATTGATGTCTGAATCATTAAGAAATGACGGACGTATTTGGGTACCAAAAAATTTAGGAGAAACAAGAAAAGCCAACGAAATACCAGAAGAAGATAGAGACTATTTTTTAGAGCGTCGCTACCCTGCTTTTGGAAATTTAGTACCACGTGATGTAGCTTCTCGTGCGGCTAAAGAAAGATGCGATGCGGGTCATGGTGTAGGAACTTCAAAGCAAGCTGTGTATTTAGATTATGCAGCAGCTATTCAGAGATATGGTAAGATAGAAGTGAGCAAACAAGGTTTAACCAATGTGAGTGCTGATGAAATTACTGCATTGGGTAAAGAAGTTGTGAAAGAAAAATATGGCAACTTATTTAACATGTATGCAAAAATCACTGGCGAAAATCCATACGAAGTACCTATGCGTATTTATCCAGCGGTGCATTACACGATGGGTGGTCTTTGGGTTGATTATGAGTTACAAACTACTGTTCCAGGTTTATATGCATTAGGGGAAGCCAACTTTAGTGACCATGGCGCCAACCGTTTAGGTGCAAGTGCTTTAATGCAAGGTTTGGCAGATGGTTATTTTGTAGCGCCTTATACGGTTGGAAATAATTTAGCGGATGCAATTTACAATGCTGCAATCCCTACAACACATCCTGCATTTGAGGAAGCTGCTAAAAAAGTTGCGGATCGAATTGCTTCTTTGAAAAATATTAATGGAAAACAATCTGTAGAAAGTTTCCATAAGCGTTTAGGTAAAATTATTTGGAATGAGTGCGGTATGTCAAGAAGCGAAGCTGGATTAAAACAAGCTATTGCCGATGTACAAGCATTGAAAAAAGAATTCTGGAGTGATGTTAGAATCCCAGGTGAAATAAATGAATACAATCCTGAATTAGACAAAGCCAACCGCGTTGCTGACTTTATTGAACTAGGAGAATTAATGTGTGTAGACGCTTTAAACAGAAATGAAAGCTGTGGTGGACACTTTAGAGAAGAATACCAAACACCAGACGGTGAAGCTTTGAGAGACGATGAAAACTTTATGTACGTTGCTGCTTGGGAAAATAAAGGCGAGCACGATTGGACACTACATAAAGAGGAATTAAAATACGAAGTAATTAAACCTAGTCAAAGAAACTATAAATAAGATTAAATAAATACAGCATAATTTATACGATATGTCACATACTACAATGAATTTAAAAGTTAAAGTTTGGCGTCAAAAAAACGCAACAGCAGCAGGTGCATTTGTCACTTATGATGTTGCGGGAATTTCAGATGAAATGTCTTTTTTAGAAATGTTAGATATTTTAAATGAAAGATTAATTACTGAAGGTGGCGAACCCATTGCTTTTGATCATGATTGTCGTGAAGGAATTTGCGGAATGTGTTCCTTATATATTAATGGAAAGCCACACGGTCCTTGGCAAGCAAACACCACATGTCAATTGCACATGCGTGCGTTTAAAGATGGCGAAACCATTGTGATTGAACCATGGAGAGCAAACTCATTCCCTATTGTTAAGGATTTAACAGTGGATCGTTCTGCATTTGACAGAATCATTCAAGCAGGTGGATATATTAGTGTAAATACAGGAAATGCAGTGGATGGCAATAGCCTACCAATTGAAAAAGCCAAAGCAGATGATGCTTTTGCTGCTGCAATGTGTATTGGATGTGGCGCTTGTGTTGCAGCATGTAAGAATAGTTCTGCGATGTTATTTTTAAGTGCAAAGGTGTCTCATCTTTCCTTATTACCACAAGGAGAACCAGAAAGAAAAACAAGGGTATTAAGTATGGTTGCACAAATGGACAAAGAAGGATTTGGATCTTGTACCAATACTGGTGCTTGTGAAGCTACTTGCCCTAAAGAAATATCCATTGCAAACATTGCCAGATTAAATAAAGAATATTTAGGCGCAAGCTTAACAGCTGAATAGTGGCAAACACCTTTTTTCAGTTTAAAAAATTTATCGTGCATCAGGCGCATACTTCAATGAAAGTATGTACTGATGCATGTTTGTTTGGTGCATGGGCTACAAGCGACCCTCAAGTAATGAATGCCCATAAAATATTAGACATCGGTGCTGGAACAGGATTGTTAAGTTTACTAATCGCACAAGCAAACAATAAAGCAATAATTACTGCTGTAGAAATTGAATCGGCTGCTGCAACTGAGGCAACTAGTAATTTTAAACTAAGCCCTTGGCCTGACCAACTAAACTTGGTGCATGATGACATCCGAAATTTTAGCAACCATGCAAATAATCTTTATGATGTTATCATCACCAATCCTCCATTTTACGAAGGCGATTTAAAATCACCGGATGAAAATAAAAATACAGCAGCGCATAGTACTGCACTTCCTTGGAAGGTGTTAATTGAAAACGCAACAAAATTACTAAGTAAAGGCGGAAGTTTTTTTGTATTAGTACCTACCCTTCGCGCCTACACGATGCAAAAGCTTTGTGACACCCATGGATTGCAATTAGTAGCAGAAGTTTTAGTTCACAATACAGCAAAAAACTTACCCATTCGTGCCATGCAAAAATTCGTGAAGCAGCATTCGGGACAAATGGATACAGAAAAAACTAATGATATTCCACAGGTAAAAAGAACAAAAATATTTATCAAGGATGCAGACAACAATTACAGCCCTGAATTTATTGCGTTACTCAAGGACTATTATTTGCATTTGTAATTAGTGAAAATTTCCTTGAATAATAAGTCCAATACCTTCCATTATCCTACTTTTACAAAGTATACAATACCTAAAAGATGAACTATTTTGAATTATTTGGATTGCCCATTGGATTTCAGATAGATGCTGCAAAGCTTAGGCAGGCCTATATGGAACTGCAAAGAACATCACACCCAGATAAATTTACCCAATCAAGTTCAGAAGAACAGGAGAACGCTTTAGAAAAGTCCGCCATCGCCAACAAGGCCTTTACCTTACTCAATAATAAGGAGCTAATACTTCCCTATGTATTGGAAGTGATGGGATATATGGAATCAGATGAAAAATATGCTTTAAGCCCTGATTTCTTAATGGAAATGATGGATCTAAATGAAGCTTGGATGGACGCTGATACGGATAACGATAAACATACAGTAACTGAACAAGTTAAAACCATACAAAATGCCATTTACACGCCTGTTAAAGCAATTTTGGAGGGTAATTCGATCAATATTACCAAAGAAGCAATGTTGCAAGTAAAGGAGTATTACTATAAGAAAAAATACCTAGATCGTATTTTGGCAGATTTTCGTTAATGATGTAATATTGCACCCCTGCCCAGATGGCGGAATTGGTAGACGCACTAGACTCAAAATCTAGCGTTCGCAAGGATGTGCAGGTTCGATTCCTGTTCTGGGCACAAATATTAACCCTTTAATTAATTGGTATTCAATAATTTAGAGGGTTTTTATTTTACAATAAGTGACAAATAGGTGACAAAATTCTCAAATAAATTAATCCGTAATGCAACGAACTGATAGCCCTTTCGTATTAGAATCGTAGAGCATGTAAAGGCGGTCAATGACGAAGGACAGGTAGCGTAAACAGACGGCGTCTTGTTTTTGCTGTTGTTTTTTAGTGCTCCGCCAGAAGCCTGCAGTGCCTTCATTGGTGAATTAGCAGTAATTGTCACGAGCGCCGCTTGGGAGTGCTGAAAAAGAGTTGAAATGGTTTGATCATTATGAAATAGTAATTTCAATGATTGATTTATCTCTCAATCTAAAAAAATCAAATTATAAAAATAACTACTTTTAAATAACAAATAATTAATTTAAATAAAATTGTCATGAAAAATTTGTACCCTCTTTTTTTTTTAATAGTAGTATCAAGTTGTGCAAAATCAAAAGAAGATGTGATTCTTCCCACTCAAAAAGCTCCAAATGCACCCGCAAATTTAAAAATATCTATTGTTTCAGTTGGCCAAATTGATTTAACATGGAATGATAGCTCTACAAATGAAACAGGTTTTAGAATTGAAAGAAAAACCGATTCTACTGAATACTCCGAAATTGCTACCACTACTCAAGATGTTACAAATTTTTCTGATAAAAATGTTCAAATAAATACAACCTATTCATATAGAGTATATAGCTACAACCAAGCAGGTAAATCAAACCAGAGTTCCAATGAACGAACCGTCAAGACTTGAAATATTCCAACACTTACTACAAATGTTATAACAGATGTTAGAATATCTGGTGCAAAATCGGGAGGTAATGTTAGTTCTATTGGAGGAGTAAGAGATCTTATTGCAAGAGGTGTAGTATGGGGAACAAGCAGCAACCCAACAGTTGCATTAAGCACAAAAACAATCGAAGGAAACGGCACAATGTTTCCTGGTAGTTCTACCCCAGGTAGTGGAATTGGAACTTATTCAAGTAATATTTTAGCATCTAAAGAAGGTACTAAATACTATGTAAGAGCATATGCTACTAACATTGTAGGAACAGCATATGGGCAAGAGATCTCATTCACTACGAATGTTTTTACTTATAATACTGTTATAAGTGCAAATAATAGAGTTTGGATGGATAGAAATTTAGGCGCTGAAAGAGTTGCAATAAATAAAACAGATGAAGCCTCCTATGGAGATTTATACCAATGGGGAAGAGGTAAAGATGGTCATCAAATTCGAGCATCAAGTACTACAACAATTTCTTCAAGTACAGATATACCAGGCCATGATTATTTTATACCAGGTATAGATTGGCGAAACCCACCAAATAATAATTTGTGGCAGGGAGTAAGCGGAGTAAACAATGCATGCCCAATTGGATTTAGATTACCAACTACAGAAGAATGGAATACAGAACTCTCAAGTTGGAGCAGTGCAAGTCCAGAAGGTGCTTTTGCTTCACCGCTAAAGTTGCCTTTGGCTGGAACTCGAGGAATCAATAGTGGCGGACTTGTGAATATTGGTGTTGTAGGGTTTTATTGGTCAAGTTCTATAGATACAAATGACAAAAGCCGTTCTTATTCTTACTATCTTGCAGTCACTGAAAGCACTACACGTTCATTCATTTCAGCAAGGAGTAATGGAATGTCTGTTCGATGTATAAAGGAATAAACTAAATTTTCAATCAAATACATAAGATTATAATTTACTTATTAAAATATCAACTTCTTCTTTTGTATAACCAAAAGAGAGTGCAATTTTATTAAATACAGCTAATTCCATTTTCTCTATTCCATCAATGGCAATTATAGATAGTATATCTTCTAGTATTTTATGTTTATTTAATGTCAAGGTATTTGAAATAATTGCACATAACATATCAATGTGGATTTCAGATGATTCATAACCACCCATATTATTTATCTCTGATTGTAAATATGCAACTCTTTGTTCACTTCAACTTTATGTTTTTGTATTTCAATAGTAATAAAATTATGTAATAATGAAAAAAAGATCGTCGTTTTCGACAGGTGGAGATTCTGCAAATAATTGCTCTAACTCATAGTCGCAGTTTAGTGCGATATCCTTTAATGATATGAATAGTGATAATAAGCTAGCAATATACCTTTTAAGGTATTACAGGCTACGCCCGTTATAGTACGGATTTGTTTTTTACTAGTTACTTCGGTAAAATACCTAAGTCCCCGTCTTAACTTGAGCATAGCGTTGGGTTTATTAACTATAGTCTACTGTGTTGGTTTAAGTACCAACTTCATTATTTAAGGCTTCCCAAACAATTACTCTTTAACTCTTTAACTCTTTAGCTGGATGGTCAATTTGCTGCGCTCCAGGGGATGAGTTTAAGCAATTTTTCTAATAAAATACTTTTTGTCAATAATATCGGGTCGTTTGCATAATTTTTTGTAAGAAAAACAAGCTTTTTAATAAATTATGGAATCTTTTACTTAATTCATGAAAATATGAAATACACATTAAAAATAATTGTGCTGTTTTTATTTTGCTTTTCTAGTTTGCTAACATCTCATGCCCAACAAACAAGGCAAGTAACTGGTTCTGTTTTGGGACCAGATAAACAACCTCTACCAAATGCAAATGTTAGCGTAAAGGGTAGTAAACAGGGTGTAAAAACCAATATCAATGGTAAATATACCATAGGTCTGGCTAATGGAATTCAAACTTTAGTTTTCTCCTATGTGGGATTGAAAACCAGTGAATTAGTCGTTAATGCAGATGCAATTACTGCTAATATTGTTCTAAATGAATCAGATGAACAACTCGAGGAAGTAGTTGTATCAACAGGATACCAAACTATTCCAAAAGAAAGGGCAACGGGATCCTTTGGAACAATAAGCAAGGAACAATTAGGAAAACCGTCTACAAATATTTCTTCACGCATTGTAGGTCAGGTAGCTGGTGTACAGGCACTCAGGATGGATGAAGAAGGGAATCCTTTTTTCCAAATAAGAGGTTTATCTACTCTTTATGCCAACCAAGAACCATTGGTCGTAGTTGATGGTTTTCCGATACAGGGAAATTATAATACCATAAATCCAAGTGATGTAGAAACAATAACTATTTTAAAAGATGCAGCAGCATCTTCTATTTGGGGTTCGAGAGCTGTAAATGGTGTTATTGTGGTAACTACAAAAAATGCAAAAAAAGGGACACCCTTAAAAGTAGAATTTAGTGCCTTTACGCGTATTGGTGGTAAAATAGATTTAAAATATTCCAACCCCCTTGCGTCCTCATCAGACCAAGTAGAGTACGAAAAACTATCATTTGACAAATGGGGTGCTACTGCAAATAATGGAATAGTTACTCAATTTGGATATAATATGACTCCTGGTCAGACGGCTTTAAATGAAACTAAACTTGGATTTATGTCCCCTTCTAGAAGGGATTTTATATTAGACAGTTTAAAAGGCTTAAATAATAGTCAGCAAATATCTGACCACTTACTTGAGAATCCAATTACTAAACAATACAATCTAAGTTTATTTAGTTCTACCGAGAGAATGAGTAATGCGTTATCGTTTATGTTTGAGCAAAATCAATCTAATTTTAAAGAAACGTTTAATGATAGGTTTATTCTTAATTATAGAAACTTGGCAACAATAAAAAAATGGCTTGATTTTAATCTAAGCACAATGGTACAGTATAATAAGTTTACAAATAATGGAGCAACACTAAGTGATATACAAAGACTTGCACCTTATGAAATGCTTATTGACCCTAACGGAAATTATAGATCTACATCTGAAAGATATTATACTCCATTAATAGAAAGGCAAATACCAACACAACTTTTCCCATTTAATGACTGGAGTTATAACATCATACGAGAAACAAAAAGTCGAAGTAATGTGAATTTGGAATATAATGCAAGAATACAAACTGGAATTGTTATAAAGCCCGTTAATGGGCTTAGTATTGAAACTAGCATCCAGTACGAAAATTTTAACACTCAAACTAGAAATTTTGACGGCATAAATAGTTATAATGCAAGAATAACCGTTAACCAGGCTGCATTCTGGAATCCCACAATACCAAATGCTATGACAACAGCCCCTATTCCAAATTTACCGAAAGGTGGCATATTAAATCAAAGTAGAAGTCAAGAAATTGCATGGAATTTTAGAAACCTCATACGATTTAATAAAACTATCATGTCAAAACATGAAGTTAATTTTTTAGCAGGTACTGAACAACAAAGTAGAGTAAGACAGACATTTGGTCAACCCACGACTTATGGATATAATGATGCTACTTTACAGTTGGGCACATTTCCAAATGGACCAGGTGGAACACCTGTAAATGGAGGGCAAAATGGAACACTACCAGCTACAAATCTGACAATTAGAAATTGGGTGAATCAGATAACAACTTTCGGTTACACCAATTCATTTGGTTACACAACTGATCGGTTTTTCTCAGCTTTTGGTAATGTAGCTTATACCTATGATAGTAAATATACATTGTCAGGAAGTGCAAGAGCAGATGGAGCAAACTTTGTAACTAACAACCCGAAATTAAGGTATAATCCATTCTGGTCTGTAGGTGCAAGTTGGCAGTTATGGAAGGAAAAATTTTTTAAGATAAACTTTATTGACAGACTTACGATTAAAGCAACTTATGGTTATAATGGAAACCAAGATAGAAGTACCTCTTTTATGCCATTAATTGGCCTTGGTGCGACACCGAATATTTATACAAATCAATTTACTGCTTTCTTTTCTAGTTTAGGTAATCCATCTTTACGCTGGGAGAAAACAGGTACAGCTAATATTGGAATAGACTACTCTATTTTTAAAGGCAAATTATTTGGAAGTATAAATTACTATCAAAGAAGAGGTAAAGATCTTTTAGCCTTTGTTGCTATTCCAGCCGTAAATGGAAGTACGTCTCAATTCCTTAACAATGCAGCAATGGTAAATAAAGGCATTGAATTAGAAATTGGAACTACTTTTAAAATTTCAAAAGATATTCAGTTACGATCAAATCTCAATTTCTCCTATAACAAAAATGAAATTACAGACTTATTTCTTACACAATACAATTCGTTCTCTCTGGTTGGTAGAAATACAGCCTCTTATGCTGTTGGTTATAATGCTAATACACTTTGGATGTATAAATATATGGGCTTTAATTCAGCTACCCCTTTTCCTCAGCCAACAGTATTAGGCCCTAATTCTACAAATTTTGATATGGCTTCATTTATTCCTGGTGATGGAAGAACCTACTTAGATAATGTAGGTACAATGGTTGCTCCATATACATTAGGTCTTTCAAGTAGCTTAGATTACAAGGCAATAAATTTATCATTCATTGTAACTGCAAATCTTGGACATGTTTTTCAACGTCAGGGCTTTAATTACCCAGTACAATTTGGTGGTAGAGTATTACCAAATAAATTTGTAAGAGAAATTCTTGATGCAACTCAAAATAGTAAATCTAGTGAAATACTTACATTGCCAACTAATCCAAATGAACCAAGATTTTTCTTTTGGGATAGATTTTATAGGAATCTCTCTTACCTTGGCGAGAGCGCTTCATGGTTTCGCATGCAAGAAATTAATCTAACGTATACTTTAAATAAAAAAGTTTTAAATAAAGTTGGAATAAATAATTTGAAAGCATTTGTTCAGGGTAACGATTTATTTGTAATACTATCTAACAAGTATGGAGAGGATCCACTATATGCTCTCGGAACTTTAAATCCTAGACCTAAATTCACAATAGGAGTAAAATTTGACTTTTAAAATATCAAAATGATCAATATGAAAAATTTTATAGATAAACTAACGATTTGTACTTTATTGTTCTTAGTGACAAGCTTTTCGGCCTGCGAAAAATTTCTTGATGAACCAATTAGTAAAAATTCCTCTATCCCACTTGAAACTATCGAACACTTAAATGCTCTCATGGAACAATATGGTTCATTATATAGTGACGAAAACCCAGCATGGATGGGTACAGATGATTATGGGCTTAATGCACAAACATATGATAATAAAAGAGGTAATTTCACGTTCCTACCAAACATTTTTAGAGCATTCTGGGATATAGAATACAATAAATTGACAGCTAATTCGGATGCTTTATGGGCCTCTGGTTCAGGAGAATGGAGAGATGTATTTTATGCAAATGCAGTTCTAGAAAATTTAAATAAAGTAACAGGTGGAACTGAAGCTGATAGAGCTAGACTAAATGCAGAAGCACACCTATTAAGAGCATATGCATATTGGCAATTAGCAAATACATACTGCCTTCCCTACACTAATACAAATAAAAGTGAAATGGGTTTGCCAATCAAAAAATCTACAAGTTTTGAAGAAGATCTAACTCGTGTTAGTTTAGAGGAAACTTACAAGTTTATTGAATCAGACTTAGCAGAAGCTTTGAAAATTAATAAACCTTTATTAGTTGGAGGCAAACCTGAACATTGGAGAGGTAGTACTGCCGCAGTAAATGGATTTGCAGCTAGATATTATCTTAACAGAAATAATTATACGGAAGCATTAAAGTATGCAAATCTAGCCCTTGGCGAGTATAGCAGACTTGTTGATTATAATAACCCAACGGAAATGTATTATGGAACACCATTTACATATAGTGTAACCGGTGGATCACCATTCACATGCCAATTCCCTTTCACACACAATAATCAGACTAATCTCGTAGATTTTTTTGGATGGAAAGAGTTTTTATATTTCAGAGTTCAAAATTTTGGCTCTTGGTTCTATTTACCAAGCAAAGAACTGTTGGATTTATACGATAAATCTAATGATAGACGATATGAATTTCATATTGTGGAAAATTACAGCTACTATTTTGGCTCCAACACACCAACAAATGGTTTACCAGGATACATTTTTTTCTTCAAAGACAGAATACCTTCAGGACCAACTACAGCTGAAATGTATTTAATTAAAGCAGAGTGCATGGCAAGAAATGGAGATATAAATGGAGCCCTAACAGCTGTAAATGTATTAAGAGCAAAGAGAATAAGACCTGGTGCGTTAGTTAATTTAACAGCAACAAATCAATCAGAAGCAATTACAAAAATTTTACAAGAAAGGAGAAGAGAAATTCCATTTGTGCAGCGCTGGTTTGATCTTCGAAGATATAATAATAATTCTGACCCTAATGATGATGTTATAGTAACAAAACAATTTTATCCTATTACTATTTCAGGACCTGATGTAACAAAGCCAATTCAAACGTATCAACTTGAAAAAAATTCACGTAAATACGCTTTACCAATTCACAATAATGAACTTATTTCGGGAAGGGGAAAATTATTACAGAATATTTATTAACAAATCTTATTCAAAGAGAATTAGACGATTGCTAAATAAAGACTGAAATAATTTGAGAAAAAATACAATAAACGAATAAATTAAATATGGGATTATTAATCCTGAATAATCATGAGAGGAAAATTAATATTATTTACACTTTTTTGTTCAATAAATTTATTTGCACAAGAAAAAACGTTCACAATAAGCGGAAAAATCAAGGGTCTTGACTCTAAATATCTAACTCTATTTATTTTTGATAAAGAGCTTCCAAATGGTTATAGTAAAGATTCAATACTTGTTGTAAACGAATCATTTACTTATACTGCCCCAATAAAAAAGTTCTTGTACGCCAATATCAGCCCTAATCTTGAGAGAGTAATAAAAAGAACAGGAAATGGCTACTACCCTGCCAAATCATCAACTTTACAATTCTTTGCTGCTCCCGGATTTAATTTAAAATTTACTGGTGAGATTACAGATTTTGCAGATGCATATCCCTATGGCGAAGAAAATAACAATGCTTTTGCTAATTTGAACCGTGTAATTTACCCTTTACTAAATGAGAGTGTAAATAGCAGTGTTAAAATCTCAAATAAGCTTGTAACAGACACTACTGTAATTAAAAAAATGAAAGAATCAGCATCTTTATTGGATAAAAAGATAGTTGAATACAAACATGCATTTGTTCGAAATTTTCCGAATTTAGCTTCAGCAGCCTGGCAATTATCAGATATGTTGATCCGATCACAGGTATCAAATATCTTAGCAACAGAATTCTATAATATGATGGATAATAGACTTCTTACTGGTAATATATATTACGATGAAGTACAAAAAAGAATTCAAGGATTTTCTGCTGCAGCTGTTGGAAAAATAGTTCCAGAAATCAGTACGAAAAATACATTTTCTGGAAATAAATTTGAATTATCATCACTCAGGGGAAAATATGTTATTATTGATTTCTGGGGAACCTGGTGTGGTCCTTGCATAGCAGGAATGCCAAAAATGAAAGAATATTTAGATAAATACAAAGATAAAATGGAGATTTTAGGTGTTGCATCAGAATCTGATAAAGGTATTAGATGGAAAAAATTTATTCTTGACAATCCAAAATATCAATGGAATCATATACTTAGTTCAACTAATGAAGACTTTATATTACAGTTTTCTGTAGCTGGTTTTCCAACAAAAATAATAATAGACCCAAATGGTAAAATCTTAGAAAGATATGTTGGGGAAGATGAAACTATTTATAAAAGAATAGATGAATTATTTAGATAAGTTTATATAAGAACTTTTCTGTAACTCTACCAAATTTTTTGTAACATAAGTGAATTTAAATAAAAAAATCGCTTTAAAGATTTTGTAAGTACCCCATATTTCAAACAGTTTTATTTAGAGCATAATCGTAATTCATAAAATTGCTTTAAAAATTGTATGTCGTCAAAGAAAGTGGAAAGTTTAGTTGTAGAGCGTTTCGTTGTTTAAATGCAGGATTTTTTCTTTTAAAGCAAGTTTATATAGACCAATATCTGACTTAATATTGAGCTTTATAAAAATATTCTTTTTTACAGTAGATACAGTGTTACTTTTTATTCCAAAATTTTTACTAATCTCTGATGTACACATTTCATCAATTATCGCTAACGTAACTTGCATCTCCCTTGATGATAGTTTTTTAAAGCAACTCATTTTTTTATAGTTTTTAATCCTTCCCATCTTTCAAATTTAAAATTCAATGGAATTCCATTGAATTTGATCTAAATTTATACCAATTAAAAATTCTTTATTCAACTCCTTTATTATTGAAAGATCCTCTTCAAGCTCTTTCAGTGAAACGAAGAGTATTAAATCCTTTTTCATTAATGGATTGTTAACATAAAAGGAGATTTTAAAATCAGTAGAGGAATTAATATCAATACGAAAATTGAAAGAGCCAATTAAAGATTCAACTATTTTATCTTGGTTATTAAACGAGGTATATTTTACTAACAAACTAGTTTTATAATTAGTATAACCATTAACTTGAATGGTCCTATTTGGAATCATATCTTTTTTTATCCTATTCTTAAATCTGAACATAAATAATATTTTTTTGATTAAAAGAAATATATGATTTTTTTTAATTCTTAATTTCCAAATACATAACCTAATGATAATTCAAAACTTTGAACAGTATTAAAAGATGTTTTTGCAGACCCTGTAATGATATCATAGCCCCCTTGAGCATCAAAAGCAGCACTAATGGGAGTACTGGCAGCTACGTATTGCGTATTATTAGCACCACCAGGAATATCTGGGTATCCTGATAAAACACTAGAAATTGCGTTAGTGCCAAATACCACCTCACACACACGTTGGCCTGAGATATAAAATAATTTGCCGTCTTTGTCTTTGAAATTTATGGGCGACACATGGACATTACCAGTAGGTATATC
>Ga0208974_1000296_pt1 | contig 21869 bp, 30 predicted proteins | sample GreLakmeER15MSRF_FD_187699 | JGI IMG/M metagenome (GOLD analysis project Ga0208974, IMG submission 187699) | Freshwater lentic microbial communities from great Laurentian Lakes, MI, USA - Great Lakes metaG ER15MSRF (SPAdes) | ecosystem: Environmental > Aquatic > Freshwater > Lake | place: Great... | reverse complement strand
CCATGTCGTAGGATGTAAGTGAGCCGTTCTGGAGGGTTCTGATGATAGCTTCTTGGGTCATAGAATCATTAAGGTGTGGAGTGTTTCTCTGTCATTGTGAGACATAGAAAAGTATTGTGCTTGTGCGTTTTCTTTGTAAAAGTGGTAGTTTAGCAATTGATAAATTGAGTCTTCCAGAGATTGATTCTCTGTAGCAAATGCTAAAGCCATCATCATGCAAGACTTGTTATAGAGATATTTGTTCATTTGAACCACTCTGGTCTGAGTTCTTTTAGTTGATAAATGCGTAGTTTAGGGATTGTCTTCCAATGAAAGACAGCAGCCCTAGTTATGCCGAGGATACGAGCAAGCTCACTCTGTGAGCCAGCAAGTGTGGTAGCGGTTTGTTTGTCCATTCCTTAGTATAGCAAAGTCAACAAAATGTTGACTTAGGGAAATCACCTAGAAAATAGTTGTTGACGTATCTGTTTAGTTTGCTATACTTCACTCAACCCGCAACAATTCGTAAGCGGGCAATTAAGGAAGTCAAAATGACAAATTCAAACTGGATGGTAACTTTAGCAATTGCTCAACGTAAGGCTTTAATTAACATTGGCTACCCTGTTCAGCAGGTAAGCAACATGAGCCTTGCTGATACAACTAAAGAGTTGAAAAGCATTGGCTATGACTTTAAAGCCAATTCACCACTAAAAAACAAATAAATCAACAGGGGGCTTAGTCCCCCATTTAAGGAGAACCAAATGAAAAGCAAGATTATTCAGACGCTAGTTGAGTATGTGTTAGCCATCGTTATCTTTGGCGGCATTGGTATTCTCTTAGCTTGGCGGGGGTGAGATGAACACACACTACCTAACCCATGTCCGTAAGATATTCAGCACCTACGATGCCCCTCCAGAGGTCATTAGAAGCTATCAAAAGCAATGGGTCAAGTCAGTACGCCAGTTGGGTGACAAGTGGCTTGTAGCAAAGCCTATCGAAAGAATCCAATGATTACAAGACAAGATGCAATCAAGGATTTATCGCATGGTGACTACTGCTGTTACTGTACTGAGCCTAAAACAACTGGCTCATGCTGTGGAGAAAACCACTTCGTACCTTTCGGGGATTTATACGATGAAGACAAAGAAGCAATGATTGAAGAATATTTAAGTGAAGGAAATTAAAATGGTACACAAGAAGTTAATGGCAGCACGAATCATGTTGCAAAACGCACCCCTCAAGAAGTCTGGTCACAATAAGTTTGCTGGCTACTCATACTTTGAACTAGGTGACTTTATCCCCACGATTAACCAAATCTTTAATGAAGTTGGTTTGTGTGGTGTAGTGTCCTACGATACAGAGATAGCAAGCCTGACCATCACAGACACAGACGATGGCACTAGCCTTGTCATCACTTCACCAATGGCAGAAGCTAACCTAAAAGGTTGCCATCCCATCCAGAACCTTGGTGCAGTCGAGACATACACCAGACGTTACCTGTGGGTTACAGCAATGGAAATCGTTGAGCATGATGCTCTGGATTCCTCTGCACCCATTAAGGAAGAAAAGATTATCATTACACCTACTCAGGGTGCAATGGACAACATCCCACTAGAGGATTTAAAGTATCTTGAAGAACTTGCAATGGATTTAATAGCCACTTGCGAGCAAGGTGACCCCAAGGCAGCTTGGGTTAAGTTAGAGAAAGAGAACCTAGATGCAGAACAAAAGATTGCATTGTGGACACTCCTTCCTAGTAAAGTAAGGTCAGCGTTAAAGAACGCTAAAGGATAAATATGGAATACGACAACACAAACAGAGGTTCACTCTTTAAGAATGACCGCAAAGACGATGCTAAGTTTCCAGACTACAAAGGGTCTGTAAACGTAGAGGGGGTAGAGTATTGGCTATCTGCTTGGATTAAACTAAGCAAGGACGGACAGAAGTTTATGTCTTTGTCTATCAAGAATAAGAACGCTGATGCTTCACTAAACAAGCCTAAAAAGGCTAAAGAGCAATTTGACGATTTAGACCTGCCATTTTAAGTTAACGGGGGGAACGCTACGCAATTTTTGCTTGCAGACGAGTGGTTAGTACCCCCACCTCAAGGAGAAGATAATGAGAGACCTTTTTGACAATATGAAAGATTCGATGGACAGATTCTTCGGTACTGAACCATTTAAGCTACATCGTAAAGATAGCCCAGAAACCTCAAAAGAAGCAGCGCAGACAGTTGATAGCACCAAGCTAGAACAAATCGTTTACGAGGCTATTAGAGGCTTTCCTGATGGGTGTATCTCAGATGAAGTGCTAGAGGCATTGCCAGAGCATCGTTACTCATCAGTAACACCACGCTATCGTGCTTTGCTAGACAAGGGCTTTATTGAGATTACTGGAACTAGGGTAGGACGCTCTGGCAAACAACAACGAGTTATGAAGTCTAAGCAATAATGTCCAAGGCATGATTGATGTGTTTGATTCTGTCATCCAGACCAATCGTGCCTCCATTTATCTTTTTAGTCATCATTAAGAAGTCACGGCTATCAGCATACTGGTTTAGCTTGTGTGTCTGCCAGAACCAACCTGCTGTCATAGCAGCGTATTTAGGTGTTCTGACTAACTCTGGTTGCATTACAAAGTCTTCACCCAAGGCTTGCCCTGCATGGAAGAAGTTGCTATGACCAGTTAGCTGTAAAAATCCAGACCCACGGAAACGAAACCCATCCCCAGACGCTTCATCCCTGTTACCCATACGATTACCATAGATTCTGTTAGCAATGCGTTGTGGTTGTTTCTCGTAGGCAGCAGCTTCCTCTGGCGTAAAACCCCATGCTCTTTTTGGTGTTCTAGGAAATAACTTTAAAAGCGTAGCAGCACGATAGTTTAAGTTTTCTTCCATGATGCGAAAGTTTCCACACTCATGCCCACATTGACCAATCCAACTTGCTTGCTGAACAGGTGTGCTAATTCCGAATCTATCAAATGTCTCATTAAACGCATCTGCTAAAGATGGGTCTATGTGCATCTTTTTAAGTTGGTCAGGGCTTACCATTTAAGAGATTCCTTACTTCGTTGTATGAGTCCACACAAGCATTGAGTGCAATAGTATTTCTATCACCCTGTGCAACTATTTCGGCAATGGCTTCGATGGTTGCTCTTTCGGCATCAGAAGCTGTGTCAGTCGGTCTGTCAGGTTCACTGGTTGCTTTTGTATCTGCGCTGGCAACGGGGGTACTTGTGGGGGCTTGTACGTTACTGGAGGGGCAGAGGCGCAACTTGCCAGCACGATTAGCAATGGATAAAGCAGTAGTTTTTTTGTTGATAGCATCATTGGCTTCCTGTAGTTTTAGAGATTGTTGATTAAGTTTCTCACCCATGTTTTGCTCTATCTGACGAGCCTCCTCGTTCTTTTTGGCAATGGCAATTTTCATATCACCATCACGCTCTAACCATCCATAGTGGTGACCAACTCGGTATGTACCAAAGAGAGATACCAGAACACCAACGATTAACCAAGGTATAGGTAACATCAGTCAGCCTCTTTTCTTGCTTGTGCTATTTCTTCACGCTCTTGGTCATCTTCAAGATGCTCTGGAGGAGTAGTCGGAGGAGGAGGGGGAGTCCACGATTCATCTAGTTCTGGATTCTTCCAAACAGGCATAGCCCCGAATGGTTGGCTTGGAAGACCGCCATAAGCACCTTGAGGGTTATAGGTTGGAGGAGTTGATTGATAACCGCCCTGAGAGCCTCCATAACCGCCACACATAGGCTGTGTAGGTGTAGTAGGCATCATTCGATTTGCGATGGCTCTAGACCCCTTGTTGAGTGCATACATTCCAATCAGAGTCGTGATACTGCCAACCAACAAAAGAACAATGTCATTTAACATTTTAAGTACCGCAGCATCTAGAGGCGCAAGAGATTTGATTGGTTGCGTCACAAAAATTATTGAATACAAAAAAGCTATAACTATTGTTCCAAACACCAACATGACAACAACAACCGCAAAAAGCCAACCGCAAACTTTTAGAAGTTCTATGAGTTCCTCAGTGCTTTTAACTTCGGCAACTTTCATTTTTTTGCTTCCTCTGGTTGTACGTTTTCAATTTGCTTTGTCAAAATAGGTGCAACTAAGTATTCTGGACAAGTCTGCGTAAATAGGCAGCGAGGCTTTTGACATTGTTCAGCAACAAAATTATCTGGGTTCTGGCAAAAATATCTGTATCTGTCTTCACAACCAACAAGCAGTAACAAGAGCAGTAGATATTTCATTTACCAAGTCCAACCTTTCCAAGTAGGAGATTAACTATCTTGTCTGACAAATCGTCAGGTAAGAACTTTAGAAAACCTAAGAAATACAAAGCCACACATCCATAAACGAATATCTTGAGGGCTAGGTCAAAGGTCTTTTGGTATTCGTTCACGATGTTCTCTCACCGCCCACACCTTTTAGTGGTTTCGCAGAAGTCCATCAGTTCATAGATACCAATAAACACCAATAAACATACAAAAGCAACGCCACCAATGATGATGGCTAACTGTTGCATTTCTTCTTCTTCTTCTTTGGCCTTTTTCTCTGCCTTCGCTAAAGACCTTAGTTCTCTTGCATCGTCTATGTCCATCTGGTCTTGACGAGCCTTAATTTTATTCCATACGTCAATCTTGCCTGTTGTCATAAACAACATCTTTAGTTCTTCTTCAAAGGCTCTGGCTTGCTCTAGTGCCATCTCAATCTGGAGAGCAGTCCCCATGTTTGAGCCTTTGTTTTTCTTAGCATCAATCAATGCTTTAGTAGCGGTACTCTTGGCATCAAACATCTTGCCAATCATCGGGGCAAGAGAGCCTAAGTCATTGGCTACCTTGCTGGCCTTCTTGACCATGCTGATAGCGTTTTGTATCCCTGCTAGGGCGGTCATTGGGTCGATGGGAATCATCTCTTATCTACCTTTTGCCACTCAAGGCATACTACTTTGCGGTTATACACATCTCCTGTCCATGCCCACCGCACACAACGATATTCAATCTTCTCTTTACTAGATGCCACCAATGTAAACAACAATGATGACATCAGAAGCCATTTCACGGCATCGCCCAAAGAATGACATGACCACAAAACATGACAAAGCAAAACAAAAAGGCTAGAGCAATAATAGCTTCTAGCCAATCCATTACTTTTTAATCCATGTCTGCCAGATAGCACCCGCAGCAATGACTAACCCACCTATCCATAAAACAGGTTGGGCAATAGATGCAATCCAGTTAAGAACCTTTACAGCACCATTAGCAGCCTTTATAGCCTCTACAAGACCACTTGTGTTCTTGTCGATGGTATCTACCTTAGTCTCAACCGCAAGCAGTCTTTCGTAGATTTGTTCGTGAGTTACTTCTGTCATTTAGACACCCATTTGTTTTCGTATCTTTGTTGCTGAAATAGCGTGAGTAGCATCGTCAAAAGATTCCTGTTCAATCTTATAACCTACATCTCTCCCATAGGTGATATTAACAATATTTGGTACAAGTTGTATTTCATATTGCCCTTGATATAAAGGGTCTAAGTCACGCTTGATAAAGTCTTTGACCTGATTAGCCGCAAACGGGTTTGAGCCATTCCAACCTTGACAGTCTCTAATCTGGATAACCACTTGACCAGTTTTAGCCAATGCTCTTTCAAACAACTTACGATGGCCTTCATGCCAAGGTTGCCATCTGCCAAGCATTTGGACAGTCTCTTTTTGCCAATCAAAGACAGGACGCTGGCGGTCATCCAGAATGTGTGCGGCAATGAACTCGCCCCACTTCTCAGCCTTCTGCTCAGTAATCCTAAAGTCATACTGCTCTGGCGCAACAAATATCTTATTTGTGTCTTCAAATCTACCTTTATCAATGGTATCAACCCAAACTGTCCAATCAGCTTTAAAGTTATTACGCATCTCAACCAAAGGTGCAACAAAGTCACAAATAACATAGTCCACATCGTAGCTGTCAGCTAACTCACGCATCCGTAAACTCTGACGAATACGTCCTTCATGGGAAAAGTCCCAATCATTAAATTGCTTACGCACATCATCAGCGTTAAGCCACATGACAGTCTTGCGGTTGTTTTGCAAGTGTTCAAGAACGTGCTGTGCTAGATAAGTTTTACCAGCATTAGGCAAACCCATAATTAGAATTCTTTTCATCCCTTGACCTTATACAGTTGTTTCATTGCAAACTCTGGTGCGGGTGTGCGCCAGAACTCTTTGCCAGAATACTTCTCCCATACAGACTTAGGAAGAATAGATGGACGTTCTTGCCATGTAACTTCTTTTCGTACTGTATGAAGGCTTTTCATATTCAAGGCTTTGTCAAACACTTCATTCTCATACTCGACATTTTTATAGTCGTGCTGGTAATAAGGTTTGCCAATGAAATTGTATATCTCACGCATCACACTCTCAGGCTTTTTGCACAGAGATTCGTACTCCACCAACATAATCATGTCGGGGTTTAACAACAGACCTTCTTCTAGGAAATAGTAAGGCTTGACCACTTGGCCTTCTTTTTTAACATCCATTAAAGCATCGCATCTTGTAGTGACTGTTTGCCTAGCTTCATCGTCTGTTAGTGCCGCACCATATAAGGAGTTTTTGGCAGAAATACGCTCAAAACTATCAAGTATCCAAGGCAAGTCACGCACACAGCAAATAATCTTTGTCTGTGGGTACAGGTCTTTCAATAAAGAAGTCTTAGAAGTCCATCCCCTGCTAGTGTCAAAAACTGTGCTTGGGGTGACTGATTCATAAAACGAATTGAATATTGACTTGAGGATGTGCCTACGTCTATCTTCATCTATTGTGTGGTTGCTCTCACTTCCCGTAATAACATTGATGGTTGATGTAACCAAGCCTTGTACGGGTGAAGATATATCTGCATAAAACTCAGGGTTTTGACGCAGAATAGCCGAAAGCAGGGTTGAGCCTGACCTTGGCAAACCTGAGATAAAGTAAAACTCTTTCATGCTTGTGCAGTCTGAGCAATCCAATTAAGGGTAGCTTCATCCCATTGATAACGAACATTGCCGCCATTCATCACCGCATCTACAGGACGTGCTACAGGAGCAGACCAACTCATTGTGTCCAAGTAACCAATCCAAGATGGATAAGGCTTAGTGGCTTCATGCTCTGTAACTCTAAGTGCGTTGTATTCTGTTTCAGTCAAGACTTGCAAGACACCAGCGATAGTAGTATCGGCATCGTCATCGCAAGTGCCATAGTATTTAGGCGCACGCAAATATGTGCCATCTGAGGCTAGTTCAACAGGCCATGTTGACTTGTCTTGCCATACTACTTTTAAGCCCTTTATGGCGGGCATAGATGGCCCTGTGCGCTGTGGTTCAACAGTGCAAGGGATACGGGTGTTGTGGTCAACTTCTGTTACACAAATAAACATTGTTATGCTCCTTATAAAAAATTAAACTGCAATTCTGCGGATGGCTCTTACAAGATTTGCACTACTTTTGCTACCATAATTTTTCTGATAGCCATTACCAAAATATTGCCTCCACGCAACTGTGGAAGAAAACTCACTACTAGACCAATAATTATCAATTGCAAAAGGTTGCGCTGCATCAACTTTAAACAACACTGCTGAAGTTTGTGCAGGGTTGCCAGTTGTGTAATTGCTGGCTCTGGCTGGTACTGCGTTAGCGTTAGTTCCAGAATTTGTAACATTGCTAGTTGTATCTGGCTTTAGATTGAAATAGCAAACTTCCAGTTCATTTTTAGCTGGCATATACCAATCAGAAAAACCACCAATTACCGCATCATTACAAAAGTAAGCAGCGGGATAAACAGTAGAACTTCCATCAGCTACCATGTCAGCAGTATTCTGTGGCCCATCAATAACGCTATCAGCACCAGTAGTAGCTGTGTTTGCGTTTTTCCAAGCTAAGTTACTTTGCCCTGATGATAAAGGAGCAACAATTAAATAATGTGTTGCTACGCTAGAGATACCAATTTGACCTGCGTAATATCCACCACCATAAGCCTCACCAATTACTGTTGGGGGTGCAGTATTTCCAGCAGTAGGCCATAGCCCTTGTTTCTTAAATTGCATAGCTTGGTCAAGTGTCCACACGCCTTTTGCAACGCTTGTTTCATAAGGGCCTGCTGGTGCTACAGGACTCTTTGTAATAAACCCGCCTGGATATTTTTGGCTCATGGTTGTCCTTTAAACTGCAACTCTGCGAATGGCTCGGACACGACGTAAATTAGTTTTAGTGGTGTAGTATTGATAGCCGTTATCAAAATACTGCGCCCATGCGGGTGTACTAGAATACTCCGTACTAGACCAATAAGTGTTATTGATAAACGCCTCTGACCCACTTGTTTGAAATGCTGTTGCTGAAGTTTGTGCTGGTGTGCCACTTGTGTAATTACTTCCTCTACTTGGCACAGCGTTGGTGTTAATGCCCGAAGATGTGTTGTTGCTTGATGTAGTAGGTCTTAAATTAAAATAACAAACTTCCAATTCATTTTTAGCAGGCATATACCAATCCGTATATCCACCCGCTGTAACCGCTTCACAAAATTGAGCCGCTGGATGGGTTGCATTGTTCATTGCGGAACTATTAGATGGGCCGTCAATGACAGATGATGTTCCCGCTGTGCTAGTGTTACTTGTTTTCCATTGCACACTTGTATTTTGTGCAGACGCTACAGGGCCAACAACTAAGTTGTAATCTGCAATTCCATTCCCTGCTGTTGAAATTTGCCCTGCATAAAACCCACCCTCATAAGCCGCACCAATTGCTGGTGGAAAAGGCGGCCAATTGCTTGCCGCCTTAGCTTGCATCTGCGCTTGTAAAGTAAAAACACCTGAGTAACTTGGCATATGTTTCCTTAGACTGCAACTCTGCGGATGGCTCGGACAAAAAGCGAATTAGTCTTTCCATAGTTGGCCTGAAGTCCGTCACTAAAATCTTGGCAAAATGCTGCCGTACTAGAACCTTCAGTACTAGACCAGTAAAAACCATTTAAAAAATCTTCTGCACCTGTATCTTGAAAATCTGTAGCTGAAGTTTGAGCAGGTGTTCCTGTCGTGTAATTACTAGCTCTTGCTGGAACTGCATTTGCATTTATTCCAGATGATGTGTTATTGCTAGTTGTCATTGGTTTTAAATTGTAATAACAAACTTCCAACTCGTTTTTAGCTGGCATATACCAGTCTGTAAAACCGCCAGCAGTAACCGCTTCACAGAATAGTGCCGCTGGATGAGTTACATCATTCATTGCTGTGCTATTGGCTGGCCCGTTAATTACCGATGTAGTTCCAGCAGTTGTTGTGTTTACTATTTTCCATTGTTTGCTTGTACTTTGTGCTGAAGAAACAGGGCCAACTACTAGGTTGTAATCAGCCACACCATTACCAGCAGTCGAGATTTGACCCGCAAAGTATCCACCACCTAATGCAGAGCCAATAGCTGGCAGGGGTGTTACAGAATTACTAGCAGCACTTGATGCGCTTGGCCCATAAGAATTTACCGCAACCACTGTAGCTGTAAACGCAACCGCTGTTAGACCCGTAACAGTAATCGGTGACGATGCACCCGATGCAGTAAACAAAACACCATCAGAGGTTCTTTTAGCTATAGCTATATAACTTGTTATTGCACTACCGCCCACATTACTTGGAGCAGTAAACGCAACTGTTATCCCACTAAAAGTAGCCGTAGCCGTACCAATGGTAGGAGCGTTAGGATTCTTTAGCGGATTGTAAAATGCGGAGATAAACCCCGCTGCATATCGCATGGACATGGTGAGTCCTTATGTGATTTCTTCAAAGCTAATCGTAGCAACTAAGTCACCAGCCGCACTAGCAAGCGCACCGACAGACTGATTCTCTAGCAAATAAAATGCTGTAGTTTTGTCAGTCACAATCAATGACGCATCAGCAGGTACAGAGATAGTTGACGCAATTGCCAATCCTGTTCCACCTAAAGCAGCCGCAGAGTAGATGTTTACAGTCACATCAGCCGCTGCTGTGCCATCAATGTTAGCAATCAAGATTGAGTTAATCTTAAAGACTTTGCCACTTGATGCAGCGTTTGAAGCAAGTTGAGTTGCACTCGTACCAACAGCAACAGATAAAGAGTTACCAATAATACTTGTGACGTTTACGATATTTGGATTTGCCATAATATTTCCTTAGAAGCCAAAGAGCATTGCCAATGCAATAGATTTACCTGTTGAAACACCAGCAGTACCCCAAGTAGGTGCTGCCCCAGAACCACCAGAAAGAAGTGCTTGACCGCTTGTGCCAGCAGACCCTGAGATTAACAATCCAGTAGTGATGTTTGGAGTAGTCAATACTGGTGCAGTCAGAGTTTTGTTTGTCAGAGTCTCAGTACCTGTCAAAGTAGCAAATGAACCTGCTGTAAACGCTGCATTAGTCCATGTTGAACCTGTCCACACAAATAAGTTATTAGTCGATGTGTTCCAGTACAAAGCACCTGTGAGCAAAGCGTTACCATCGTTGTCTACAGATGGTGCAGATGCTTTAGAACCTAAATATCGGTCATCAAAGTCATCATAAGTGTTAGAAGCACTGGTAGCACTAGCAGCAGCGTTTGTTGCGCTTGTAGAGGCATTTCCTGCGCTTGTAGATGCGTTAGAAGCACTGGTAGAAGCGTTAGATGCAGAAGTCGCAGCAGCAGCAGCACTTGTAGCAGCAGATGTTGCACTACCTAAGATGCCATCAACATAAGTCTTAGTGGCAGCGTCTTGGTTATTGGTAGGGTCACCCAATCCAGTAATCTTAGACGTACCCATCGCAATAGCACCACTCATTGTGCCACCAGTAGTCGATAACTTACCACTCAGAGAAGTATCAACTTCAGTCTTTGTGTAAGCATCTGTAATACCATAACCAGAGATGGTAGTAGGATTCGTACCTGCTGTGATACGTCCGAATGTGTCAACAGTTACAGACTTGTATGTACTAGCAGTAACACCAGTTGTAGCCAAGTCAATCTCATCTGCCCCTACAACAATCCGTGAGGATGATGCAGTATTCACGTTAAGCGTGTTACCTGTCTTGCTCATGCCAGTACCAGCAGTAACCTGACCAGCACCAGAGAATTGAGCAAACGTAATTGGCGTAGTGCCTAAAGTACCACCCGCTACAATAGTACAGATAAAGCCGTTATTAGCGTTTACTGTACCGCCTTCAACAAAGGTGTAAGCAGCAACCAACTCAGCATAAGTGTCAGCGTCTGTTGTTCTAGTCCATGAACCAGATGCACACAAGTAGATACCATTGTCGGTAGTTGTAGTCTGGTCTTTAACCAATACTCGGTCACCTGCAATAACAGAAATTCCGTCTATGGTCTGTGCGCCAGATAACGTAAGGTTAGCAGTAGAAGCAGCAACCACAGAGGCTTTGGCATCAATACCTTGGGCAATAGCATCTACATAAGACTTGGTAACCGCATCAGCATCAGCAGTAGGAGTACCAAGACCTGTAATCTTGTTTGTACCCATAGCGATAGCACCCGATAGAGTGCCACCAGTTAGATTCAGCTTCAAAGCGTCAGCAGTATCTACATAACCCTTAGTGGCTGCGTCTGTTGCATTGGTAGGTGTAGCAAGACCAGTAATTGTTCCTACTGTTCCAGAACTCATGTCCAATGTGCCATCAATCGTGACATTATTGAATGTAGAAGTTCCAGAAGCAGCAGTTACGTTACCTGTGACATTGCCTGTCAGGTTACCCGTTACATTACCAGTTACAGCACCCGTGTGAACACCTGCTGTATTACCAGTTACCGCACCTGTTAGTGCGCCTACAAAACCTGTAGAAGCAGTTACTGTAGTTCCTGTAATTGCTTGAGCAGATGAGCCACCGATTACCGCACCATTGATAGTTCCACCAGTAGCTGTGATTGACGCTGTGGTGATAGGGCCAGAGAAGCCCGCAGTACCCGTCACAGTACCTGTCATGGTAGATGTACCAGTAACGGCTAAGTTACCGCCTACAGTTACATTGTCACCAGCCGTACCTGCTTGGTAGTCTTTCAATTGAGCCATCAATGTACGAATAGCATTGTTGACCAATGATGGGGCCATGCCCTCCGCTAAGTTAATACTGTTAATGTCAGTATTGTTGTTAGCGGTACTGCTGTATTCTGAAATCTTGGTCTTTGCCATTATTTACTCCGTTAAATTATTGACCTAGCAGACCGCCAGATAAAAGTTCTTCAAGATATGGATATACCTGTTCAACTAATTGAGAACCTGCTGCTGCGCTAGTTGCTGGAAACAATAAACTATTTGGCATTGCATTAGGTATTGTCGCACCACGCACCGCTTCTTTGGCTGGCATATTCCTAAATATATCTTTAGCAGTCCCCATTGCATTTTGCAATAAATACTGACCACCTGCTGTAACAGGGTCACCTGTGGCTGCTAATGTTCCACCAGTAGATATTTTTTGTAGCAAGTCGCCCAATCCTCTTGACAACTCATAAGCAGAGCCAGAACGATTGATAGAACCTGCACCAGCAAAGTTTGCTGACAATGGATTGTCTGGAGGCAAAACCCTAGATAGCTGAGTACGCAAGTCAAACAACTTACCCAAGTCTTCACCATTAAAAACTAAGTCAAGAATTTCACTTCCTTCTTTAGTTGCTTTATCAATCCTTTGAACAACCTTTAAAGGATTAGCAGGGTCACCAGCAGAGCCATTGATAATTTGATAGAACACAGCCTCACGAACTCGATTTACTTCTGGTGAGTCTGCGCCATACGCTTTTACAAGTCTATCAATTGTTCTAAAAGCATTTTGGTTGCCACCAACATCAGCGTTACCAAAAATCTTGTTAACAATTTCGGGTGAAGTTACGTCATCATTTTTAATGATTTGCTCAATAGACCTTCCAGCAGTATCACCACCAAGCCTTTGAGATGGCTCAAATAATTGACCATATTCTGTACGCTTTGCTCTTGCGTCTTTTAACTTAGTAACAGCAGTCTCGTCACCCAAGAACTTACCTTGTTGAACCAAGTCATCTAACCATGTGTCAAAAGCCTTAATGGATGTAAGAGCAGCAGCCTTTCTTTCGTCATTGCTTGCAGAGTTTGCAGTTCTTGAAAGAACACGCCTAACTTGCTCTGTCTTCCCCAAAGAGAAAGAATCTTCACCAAACTTTTCTGTAAGTTCACGCAAATACTTAATATTTGCCATCATCTCAGGATACAACTTAGGGTCAAGAATCCTGTCACCAGCTAAAGCAAAATCTGTTGCGTATTGTGCCAATCCATTGAAGTCATCTGGCATAACAGAAAAAGGAACATCCTTCATTTCTTTATATGCTTCATCTACTTCTTTGAGTTTTGCAGATGCTGTCTTACGCAAGTCTTCAGCAAGGGCAGAGCCTTGTTCTTGACGAGTGGTAAATGTTGGTTGAGTTGTTCTACCTGTTTGAGCCTGTAAACGCTCTTGCGCCTCTTTAATGGCTTGGGCTTGTGCCAAGTCAAACTCACGCATGGTAGTAGCAGCTTTGTCACCAGATGCGCCAGCCCTCATACGATACTCACGAGCAAGTTGGTTTACATCACCAGTTTGCTGACCTTTTGTTGTAGGTATTCCAGATGCTTTTGATTCTGCTTTTGCAACAGATGTTGACAATACCGCATCATCAAAAAATGACCTACCTGCTTGTTGGCGTAATTTATCCAACTCCATCAGAATGTCAGGTGTCCATCTTGAAGTGTTTAAGCCTTGGTCAATAAAATACTGTTCAACTTCTGGCTTTAGTCTTCCTTGGCTATCTAATATGGTCTGCTTGTTGCCAAATTTCTTGGCTAAGTTTTCACCAATTCTTTGACCAAATCCACCAAACAAAGTTGTTGCACCAGCTTGCAAATAAGAAGTATCTTTTTCTCCACCAAGAACCTGCGCAAGGTTTTGCATTGAAAGGTCTGTTGCACCAGATGTAGTTCCAGCAACAGTAGCCCTTCTTACAGGTGTAGCTAAAGCACCTTGTGCCAACGTCCTTAATGGAGGAGGCAGCAATTGTGAGCCTACTTTAAGCGCACCCATTACTCCACCAGTAGAAACAATATCAGCAATAGATGGGGTCAAAAACTCCGCTACATCTTCACCAGTTAGACCTTGCTTTGTAATTGCGTAATTCTTATCTTTGTATGTGATATATGGAACATAGTTCCCTGCAACAACATCAAACTTAATTTCAGCAGTTGGAAGATTTTTAACAATTGCTTTAGCTTGGTCTAGTGGAGAACCTGCATTTAAAACAGCACCAATAACCGCTTTACCTGCGCCAGCATCTTTTAACAACTGCAAGTAACCAGCCATTTGCCCACGCTCAGATGGCTCAATGCGCTGAGACTTTTCTTTTTGAACCAATACTGATTCAAGCCCTGCAAATGGGTTTCCTGTAACTGGTGTTAATTTAGCCATGCTTAGTCAACCTTAAAATACTTAGGTGTTCCATCAGTATTTACTCCAGACTGAATATAGTAGTTACCATCATCAGCAAGTTTTGCAACTGTTGATTTTTTATTTATCATCACAGTTTTTGATGGAGGCTTCTTAATATCTGCAAATGGATTAGGAACAGCTTTTTCTGGATTTAAACCAAACGATTTAGCGTAGTCCTTATACATATCAATTGTTTCTGTAACACCTCTTTGTTGGTTAGCAACGTATTGATACGCTTGATTTAATAAGTCTGCTCTTTCGCTTTCTAGCAATGTTTGACCGCTTGCCAGCTTTATAGCCATTCCTTTAAATTTCTCAGGGATAGAACGAGATTGTTTAATCATCTCAATCTCACCTTCACGCACAGTAGATTGTGGGTCAAGAACTTTAAAGAATGTATAGAGCATTGTCGTATCACCCTTTTGAGTCGGGTTTGTGGCAGCGTTATACATTGTTTGATAAGCAGTAGCCGTGTCTTTCGGGCCTTTAAAGTCTTGCCTAATATCGCTTTGTAATTTAAGACCAGCCATTGCTACAGCAGTTGGGTCTTTCAAATCTACAGAGACTTTAGGTGCTTTCCCTGCGTCTTTTCTGTCAATATAAGCACGAACCAATGCTCTTTCAGTCTGAGTCATTTCATCAACTGGAGTCATAATTCCAAGAACTTGTCTTGCTTCTTTTACATCTCCAGCAATATCTGGTTTTTCTTTCTTTGGTGCGCCACTAGCAACAGTTTTAACATCTCCAGTTGGGCTGACACGAACAAGATTAGCACCCTCTGGTAATGTAGTAAGTTCACCAGACATTGCTTTTTGAGATGCTACCAACTCAGCCAAAGTCTTACGTCCTTCAGCAGAACCCACAAGTTGTGGCGCAGCACGAGCCAAATCAAAACCACCAGCAGTCATGCCTTCGCCCACTCGCTGACCCATTATGTCCTCACCATAAATCTCTTGAGGCTTGGTTACAGCACCTTGGATAACGCTTTGAATTCGTTGTTGTTCGGCTAGTTGTTGTTGCTCTAACTTACGCTTACGAATCATGTCAGCCAACTGGACATTCTGTAACTGACTTTGCAAGGTTTCTTGCATACCGCCTTTGTAGGCTTGCTGACCACGTTGTAAGCCTTCAGCAATAGACTGACCAGTATTCCCTCCTTGGAATAGTCTGCCAGCTAATGCGTAGAGGGCTTGTGCTTGTGCATCGTCACGATTACGAGCAATATCAGCAGGTGACATACCGAGCAGACCCATTGTGTCTGCACCGCCAGTACCAAAAATGTCTAATAGTCCAGCCATGATTTAACCTGCTGTAAAGTAAGGATTGAGAACAGCATTTGCATTAGCACTGCCAAATCCAGAATTTAAAAAGTTTGAACCAAAAGGATTCAAGAAACTTAAATCAGGTGAACCAAGATTCTTATACAAGCCACCACCAACAGCCGCTAAACCTAGTGCATTTTGAAAGCCAGTTGGCCCTGATGATTGTTGGTTAGTAACTCGTCCCAATGGATTACCATAGACAAGTGACAGATAGTTTTGTAAGTTCTGTTGTGGTTGGTTTTGCAAGAAGTTAAATCGAGCCATGTCACCCTGCATTTGCTGACCTTGGTAGCCCTCACGCATTTGACCTGCTTGCAACATTTGCTGAATATCTTGGTAATCAGCACCAGCCATCGCAGGTGCAGCCATCGTAGCTGCTTGTTGTCTGCCTCTTTCATCAGCGTAGTTCTGATAAGCCAGTTGTCCAGCCGTGTTAGCCAATTGTTGACCAAATGCGCCAGCAGCCCTGTCTTGCAAATTACCCATTGCACCAGAACCATAACGTCCAGCTAAACTAGCCTTGGATGAAATGTCACTTAATGTGTCAGTAAACTTAGTCTGAGCAGCTTGAGCAGCAGGTTGGAACGCACCTTGAAAGAATGGATTACCACCCAAGAAGCCACCAGAAACTGTGTTCTGCAACTGATTCTGAGCAGACTGTAGCAGTGGGTTACCTAAAGAAGCACGAGCCTCTAAAGCCTGTAATCCTGTCTGAGTGGTAGTCGATGGGCTTACAAATGTTTGCCCACCATAATACTGTGGGCCACCGCCCTGATACAGTTTTTGTGCCTCTGTAAGCCCGTAGCTTAGAAAAGGTTGGATTGTCGGGTCAATTGAAGTGGTAGTAGTAGCCATCTTTTACTCCTAGAGTTTCGGATTCCAAGATGGGTCATCCACGGAATCCATTATACATAAATTATTAAAATCAACCAATAATTGCATACCGATATGTCTTATTAGCAGTCGAATTTGCAAAGTGGGTTATCGTAGCCGTACCCTGTCCTTGGGAACTAGCGTAAATGTTAGTTGAGGCAGCGAGTGACACTAAGTTAACAGTCGCTATCACAGATGGCGTAGCTGGTCTTGTAGGGCTTGTTCCAGCAACATAATGCTCAATTACTACACCAACATCTGACGCTCTCCACATCAACTGGATATAGTCATTAGCCGCCAAATCTACATAAAAGTTCATTGCCCCAATTAAATGATATGGGTCACCAGACGCTTTTCTCTGGGCTAAACCAAACCTACTATTTGAGCCAGTTATATCTGTTCCATTCTTTCTGAACCAAATATCTGCATCTTGTGAGTCATTTGTGGTGTTTTTCAGTTGGATAGAAAACTGTATGTTATATAACCCTGCTGCTTTTACATTTAACCTAGAACTATTTGATAAAGTAACCCCATTAGAGAAGTCGGTTGTATCAAAAGTAATGGGATAGGCAGTCGTTGTATTAGCTACAGTCTGGTCTGTTCCATCTTGAAAAGCACCATAAGGCGCAGAATCAGCAAAAGCAGCAGCAGAGGCAGGGGCAAATAGGATTACGCTGTCTGGGCCAATCCTTCTGTCTGTCAAAGTGGTAGTTAAAGCACCACCAGTTGCTAAAGTAACAGTCCCTGTGTTATTGGTCTTTCCGTCCATAATGCCACGGACAACTTCAGCCACAGCCCTCTGGTCACCACCAAACGCAGGTAGGCTTCTGAACATCAGCGTACACCCTGACCAGCTACGTCAACATCAATAGCCACAGCGTTAACCCAATCAGCACCAGTTGGCACTAACTGAAGTCTGTGGTATCTACCAGCACTACGCAAAGAAACCCTGTTCTCTGAGTCAGCAGCCACAGCAGTACCATAAGTAACTTGCTCACTTAATAGCTTTCTGGAAGCTACAGCAATTGTTGCAGAACCATTATCTACTTGTGGTCTAGCCAAAGTTACTACTGATGGCCCACCAAGGTCAATATCTCCAGTTGAGATTCTTCCTGTAAGGGGTTGACCTGTGTATGTGTAAACCTTTGTGCTTAACGTACCACCAAGGAAATACTTACCACCAACATAAAGACGAGAATCTAAACTTGTCGTCAATGCGTCAATAGAGCCTGAGATGCTATCTAGTTGCTCTAAAGTTACAGATGCTGTTGAGGCTTCAGACAAGTAGTCTGTACCTGCATCTGCATAAGTCCACTTCTTAGTGGCAAAGTTGTAAATGATTAGTTTACGATTTCCACTTGTATCTACATAGTTCCAAATTACCAATTTACGGATAGGGTCAACAGCAGCAGACATAGAACCATAGTCAGACTCAGATGCGTCATCAATAAAGAATCGGTCAACCTTCTCACTACCAATCGGCTGAATAGTCTGACCATCACACAAATAGAATCCATCATCCGATAGGAAGAATGTAATGCCTTGGTACTGAGCAATCGAGCCAGCTACCATACATCCCTTATTACGAGAGATATTGTCAAACTGGAATATGAACGGAGTTCCCACATAGGTCATTCGAGAGATTGAACGCTCTAAGAACACCAAGCCAAACTCACCACCACGGATTCCTACAATCTGTCCACCATCAGGGATGTCCTGATAATCTGACTGAGTGTTTACATTCTCTGTCCAATCAGTCTCATCATTGATAGCAGACCAACGAACACGATACTGTTGCTGTGTTGTTTCTAACGTATTAGCACACACAACAAAGTCACGCACCACAGTAATAAATTTAGCTATTGGTGCAGATGCGCTTAAATTAGCAAACGATGTAGATGTTCCTAGCGTCCATGCTTGGAGTACGTCAGCATTGTTTGTTGTGATAACAGTCTTGCCAAACTGAGTAAAACGCACCTTGTCGTTAATGCCAGTAGTCATTCCTGACTTAACTTGAGTCAATGCGCCTACGCCATCTACTGTATAAATCTTAGTAGCACCAGCAGTAAACAACTGAGTCGTAGAGTCTGGATTCTTGGCAGCGTATAGCGTAACCAATTCTTCAGCAGCAGTACCAGAAAAAGCCACAGCACTTGGGAATGGCCCGTAACCCACGGCTTGAGAAACCACGTTCTTAGCGTCAGTTAGTACACCAGTAATACCTGATTGGTCAGGCATCCACTCACCTAGTTGTATTCTTTGTGTAGGCATATTAGATGTATGTATTCCGCATTGCTATTGGAACGCCAGAGAATTGACCCTTCTCATCAGAGCGAGTCAAAGAAGTCATAGCCCTATCAAACATACTTCCCCATGTGTTTAGACGAGCATCGTTCATTAGGTAAGGCTCTGCCTCAAGCAAAGCAGCGTACAAGAGCAAGTCAGGACATACAGTCAAGAATGTATTGCTTGTATTCGATGTACTCAAGAATGTAGGCGCAGCAGAATACACGAGATTCAATGTGTAGTTGCTATCAGGGATAGGTGCTAACTTAAATGTCGTAGATAAGACTGTGTAATCCAATGGCTTACCTGCGTCCATGCTTCGTGAATTACGAGAGAATAAAGACGGAGATTCGTAGTTCAATGGAAATACAGGATTACCTGCTACCACGAAATCTTTTATTTCTAAGAAATCAGAGGGAATGGTAACTGTTGCTGTACCTGATACGCAGGTTAAAGTTGTTGAAGTCAGCATTTGGCGAATACGCAAGTCTCTACGCAAGCGCACTTCTGCCAAGCGGATAAAGTCTGGAATCTGAGTCGTTAGGTCTGTACGAGCCAAGTATTCTGCAATAGTTGTCTGTAGTTCAGCATAGGTAGTAAAACTCATACAACTCCTGTTCTAGTGCGCCATGCACGATTCATTGGGTCATTTAGAAAAGCAGCAAACCGCTTGTCATCAAGAACAGCAAAGCCACGCATGATTCCTTGTTTATTCAAGTCATCAATAACTGTCATAGGAATAGATGCAACCTTGTTACCAAACAATTGGTCAGACCATCTTGCTCTCTCGTCATACGAGTTATATTCTTTTTTATTCTGCTCAACAATGTCAGTAACATCCTGACGAGTTTGAATAACGATACCGCCCTCACCATCAGCATGGACAGCAGTTTCACGGAAGTTGTTAGGATTTTGCATAGCCTAATTCTATCAGTTTGAGTAGAAAAGAAAATGCCCCAGAGGTTTAAGTCTGAGGCATCTTTTGGGTTACCTTAGATTAAGGTGTCAAGTCAGCCAAAATGCCGTGAGCAGCTTGGTTTTTAACTTCCAAGGTGTACTCAGCCAACAACTGTGTAGACTCATTGTCGCCAGTAACAGCCAACTCATTGGTCTGGAAAGGACGCAAGTAAGCAATAGCAGCCATGTCAGGGTCAAGGATAAACGCTGTCTCGCCACATGAGTTAGTGGAAGTCATGAACCTGTTGGGAACAATTGAGATTGCACCGAAATCTGACAGGTAAACGTCTGCAGCGCTGACGATAGTTGTAGGCGTATTGCTTGGGGCCATGAAACGCTGTGCAGCAATACCAGTGAAGGCAGAAACCAACTGCTTGTGAGCAGGGTTGACCATCAACACTTTAGGATTGCCACCAGAAGCGTAAACTTCTTTAACAACAGTTTGCAAAATTGCCTCTGTGAAAGTGCGGTTTGTACCATCTGTACGAGCAGTAGTACCCAAGTCACCAGCAACACCAGAAGTACCGCCATCATAGTTAGAATTCAACCATGCTTGCAGGCCACCCAATTTACGAGCAGTAGAGGAATCACCATTAGCGGCAACTTGGTTGCTCAACAGGGTTGTTTCCATGTCCCGCTTAATTTCGCTGCTGGCTTTAGCCAATTGGTAGGCTTTTTCGGATTTGCGGCCTGCCTTGTCAACAGACTGCAAAGTGCCAGAAATCTTGATAGTCTTCTGTGCAATCTGAGTGCGGTTACCAATACGAGTCGTAGGAGACATAGTAGCGTCAGATGCTGTTGCACCCTCAACTGCGTAGTTAGACAAGCTGGCTGCTGCCAAACTGTCAGTCTGCCACTCGTGCAGAACAGCAGTAGCCTTTGTCTTGCCAATAGAAGACATAAAAGGTGTGTCTGTGGGGCTGATGTTATAGATTACATCAGAGAGGTCTTCGCGCATACCGATAGCGGTATATGTTTGATAGGTAGCCATAATTTAATACTCCAAAATTTATAAAAATCGTTCAAATGCTCTGGCAGCGTCAGTAACTTTTCCAGTTTCACGCAACCTTTGCATAACCTGTTTATCTTGTGAAGACCTAGCTTGAGGAACTGAAGTACCAGAACGCATCATCTTAGGAGCAGCCACAAGTTTTTTATTCAACTCTGGTTTGCTCTTTTGAAGTTGCTGATACTTCATTGCCATATACAAGGTATGCACAGCACGACTGTCATACACAGAACCGAGTTCTTGGTCAGACCAACCTACAGACTTCGCATAGTCACGGATTTGTTTCCGTACCGCATCACCCTGTGGCGTAGCTAACTCAGGAATTAGACTCACTAGCTTCTCAGATTCTTGACGGAGATGGCTTTGCAAAGAGGATTGTTGCTCGGCTTGTTGCTGTTGGGCAATGCGTTGCTGTTCATTCCTGACTACTGCTAACTGTTTCTCACGCTGACTCTGTTCAGCTACCGCTACCGCATAACCGATAGGGTCTGTTTCCTTTAGAACATCTAAGTCCACACCCCGATTTTGCTGCGTAAGGAAGCTATCCAACGCTTGCAACTTCTGGGCGTATGCCTGTCGCTCTTGTTTAACTTGCTCTAAGTGACCACGTTCAGCTTCAACAGCCTTACGTTGTTCAGCTAGAGCCTGAGACTTCTTTGTGTAATCCGTACCTTGTTGATAACCTTTAATGAGTTCGTCTAGTTCTACTTCGACTTCCTCACCAGATGCCTTGACTTTATATCTTGGCTTTGGTTCTTCCTCATACTCAACTTCATCAGTCTCTTGCTGGTACTCTGGTTGACCTTCGGTTTGGCCTTGTTCGGCTTCCTCAGACTCACCCATCATGCCCTCAAACGCTGAAGCGGCTTGGTTTACATCTAGGCTTTCACTCCCTTGTGGGTTGGTGTTTTCCATTTGTCATCTCAATAATCGCCAGAAACCTTCTGGACGGAGGGTAGCTT
>Ga0208974_1000294_pt1 | contig 21911 bp, 15 predicted proteins | sample GreLakmeER15MSRF_FD_187699 | JGI IMG/M metagenome (GOLD analysis project Ga0208974, IMG submission 187699) | Freshwater lentic microbial communities from great Laurentian Lakes, MI, USA - Great Lakes metaG ER15MSRF (SPAdes) | ecosystem: Environmental > Aquatic > Freshwater > Lake | place: Great... | reverse complement strand
GTGGGCATTTGTAAGAGGCAGCGTTGTCACTCGTACTTGTGTATTCCTCTAAGCCCGGGCAACGCGTCCCTCGATCCAATCAACGTCGAGAATCGGCAGCATCGGGTGACACTCCCACAGACGCGTCTTGAGGAACGTGTGGACGTGAAAGTCCGACTTGTAGAAGTGCATGCAACCGTCGCTTGGTGACGTCATGAACTCTTGGTACCGAGGGGGCAGTAGAGCACGCGACGTCGGAGGCAAGATGCAGAGGAGCTGTGTCGTGGGCTTAACCCACTCACTGTCGCCAGCGTTAGCGTTGGCACCACCAGGAGCCTTCCATCCTGCCACCAGATCCCTCAACGCCGCGCCCTCCGCCTTGACCGTGTTGGTCAGGTCGCGAATGCTCGGCGCGTAGCCCCAGGGGTAGTACCACTTCGGGTCCTTATGCATCTGCTTGTAGTAACGGTAGACCCAGGCACAGCCCTGCAGATAAGACCGCGTGCTGTCGCGGATCAAGGTCGGGATGTTGCGCTTGTGAATGGGCGTGGTCGTGCAGCTGAACAGCCCCGCATAGTACGTCGTGTACCAGTCCTTGCACTTGCCGCTGCCGATCTCGACGGCCACCGGGTCGCGGTTCTCGGGCAGCAGCGGGAAGAACTCGACGCGCTCCTCCGGCGTACGTGCATGGCAACGGCGCTGCAAGTTGGCCTGGCACGCCTCGAAGACGCGCTGGCCCTCTTCGGCCACCAGCTCCTCGAGGACCAAGCCAAACGTATGCCAGTCGATCGTCGCTGTCTCCGGGTCCACTAGCGGAGCAGGGGCCGCCGACGCGAGCACACGTCCATAGGCACGCAAGATGCTCTCCAGGCCCGCCTCTTTGAACGTCATGGCCGGCAGCGCCGGTATGAAGTCGTTGCCCAGCAAGAAGCACAGCACAATGTACGTCTCGATCCACACATCGGCACTGGTATGAAAGGGATCCGCCATGGCCTCGGCGTCCACGGGCCAGCCATAGTGCGTGTGGACGTCGGACAAGATGCCGCGGCGCAGGGCCGTGATGTCGACGTAGAGGAAGGGGCTGTTTGAGGCTACGCTATCAGCTGTGGGGGCAGTGCCTTTGGCCTGCTGCTGCGGCTCCCGCATCAAGTAGATGTCGGGCCGGTGCGCCACGAGGGACAACATGATCAGGTCGGCATCGAGACCGTAGATGATCGTCGCAGCACCGCTATACGTACGACTCAGCCTCTTGAAGATCTTGTGCTCACCCTCGCCCGGCTCATCGGCCGGGGACACCCAGGCCCGATCGGCCCAAGGCACCGTCGTCACGTAGGCACGCAGGGTCGCGGCCAACGTGGCCATGAAGGGCGTGCCAGGCGAGATGGCGCACGTGTCCCAGGCATCTGTGTCTGACTTCCGTAGCATCCGGTCAAACATGCCCATGTAGCGCCGCTTGCGCTGCTGGACCATCTTGGCCCGGGGCGCCACGCCATCGAGGCACACGCCGACCTCTCCTTTGGGCTTGACGGTGTCCACCAGCCAGCTCAGGTAGGCCATGGTCTCGGCGCAGACCGACTCATCGTTCACCTGGGTGGGCGCGCCGGTAACCACAGCCCCGGCAGCAGCCAACTTATGCACCGCCTGGTACACGGCACCGTTGAAGTCCATGTAGAGTTCCTGTATGTTGGCCGGGGGCGTCGAACGCAAGATGCCATCGTGGGCCCGACAGATCACGTAGAAGTAGTAGGGGATGCCCATGGCTTCTTTCTCTTTACTCTTTTGTGTTCTGAACGGACAACCGATACGAACGGAATGTTAAGTAGGCAACGCTAGTCCCTTAAGTTGGGCCGCAGCCTCCTTTTTTGCTTGGCTTGCTTTTTATCTATGATGGAAATAGAACACAGCACAGCTCCAAAACAATGATGTCTCTAGGCGACATTTTCGTCGGTGCCCCCCAATCCAAGTTGGCCGGTATCTTTATCCTACTGACCATCGCCTTCGTGGCCATCTACATCCTGGCGGGCAAGGAGAAGATCGCGTTCAGCCAGAAGATCGCCGTGGTCCTCCTGCTGGTGCTGCTATCGCTGCCCACCATCCTGCTGACCCTGTTCCAGATCACGTGCGTCGTCACGGGCGCCGGCTTCCGCGACGCCAAGACCGGCATCCACTCCAAGTGGTGGTGCAACGTCTACGCCTGGATCGTCTCGGTCATCCTGATCGCCTACTGCATCATGCTCGTGGTGGTTGCGACCATGAGCTTCTCGACGTCGCGCTCCATCATCGCCGACGTTGAGGGCTACTCCGCCAAGGCCGCCAACATGGCCACGGCCGAGTACTTCGAGACCATGGAGGAGGCCGCCAAGAAGATGCGCGAGGCCGTGGCTCCTATGCTCAAGGGCGCCGCTGCCCCGGAGGCCCCGGCCATGCCGCCGCCGTCGGTCGCCGACATGCCCACTGGCGCCGCTGGCCCTGAGGCCATGACCATGCCCAAGCCCAAGAAGGAGCCTTTCTCCAACTACGCCATGGGCCCCAAGGAGAAGTTCGTGAACGCCAAGAAGGAGGCGTTCGCTGCCGAGGAGGAGGAGCCGGAGGGCTTCGTGAGCGGTGGCTTCGCTGCCTTCTAAACGAAGTTGCGGCTCCGTGCCCCGCCATCGCTGCGCGATCACGCTTCGCGCTACCCTTTGGGTATTAGCTAATTTTTTTGGTTTGTCTGGATTGTCTGGATTGTCTGGATTGTCTGGATTGACATAGATTGTCGGGCTTGACGGACTGGCTTCGCATGGCTTGTCGGGCTTGACGGGGATTGTCGGGCTTGACAGGGCTCTTAGGGATGGCTTCGCATCAAATCCACCAAGGACCCTCTCGTCAAAGTGCACCACGAAATATCCATTTCTATCGGACCGATTTTTTATATAAAAGTCGGTTTTTCCCATATAGCATTAACTTTTGTCTGAAAGGGGTCCTCGGGTCCTTTGGGATGTTGTCGGGCTTGACCGGGATTGTCGGGCCTAACGGGGATGGCTTCGCATGGTCTGTTGGGCTTGACGTGGATTGTCGGGCATGACGGGGATTGTCGGGCATGACGGGGATTGTCGGGCATGACGGGGATTGTCGGGCATGACGGGGATTGTCGGGCTTGACGGGGATTGTCGGGCTTGACGTGGATTGTCGGGCTTGACGGGGATTGTCGGGCCTAACGGGGATGGCTTCGCATGGTCTGTTGGGCTTGACGTGAATTGTCGGACATGACGGGGATTGTCGGGCTTGACGTGGATTGTCGGGCCTAACCGGGATGGCTTCGCATGGTCTGTTGGGTATGACGGGATGGCTTCGCATGGATTGTCGGGCACCACGAAGAATATCAAAAAGAAAGGCACGCACACGCCACCTACTTACGAAGCGCCGTCACAACAGCCATGGTCGCCACGATCCCTATAGCGAGCCCACTGATGCCAAAGAACCACTTCATGTTGGAAGCATCGCCGCTCGTCGCCACAGGGGCAGCCGCTTGGCCACCGCACGCCTCGCACACGTGAGGGAACGCGGGCTTTTTGCCAGCAGCAACGGCCGACCAATGGCGCCGGGCGTCGTCGAGGGACATGGCCGCCGCGCCCAGATCGGCATTCACGTCGTTGTGCAGGCCGATGCACCAATCGACGAGTCGCTCACGTGTGGTGATCGAGGTGCCGAGGGGCCGCGTCGTCGACAAAATGGTCTGTAGGTGCGTCGAGCACTTGCCACATGGCAACACGTGCGCAAGGTGCTGAAAGAAGGCGGCATAGTGCGTGCGCTGCTCGCCAGTTAGTTGGGCAGGCGCTGCCTCACATATGAGGTGCAGCGCCGTCCACAGGTGCGGGCCCCAAATGCGCGGCTCAATGCCCATGGGTTTCTACGTTGGTTGTTTACCGTTACTATAGCACTACAATATTTGGCACAACGTACCATACATACCATGACGGGCTGGCTTCGCATGGATTGTCGGGCCTGACGGGAAGTGTCGGGCTTGACGGGGATTGTCGGGCTTGACGTGGATTGTCGGGCCTGACGTGGATTGTCGGGCTTGACGTGGATTGTCGGGCATGACGTGGATGGCTTCGCATGGATTGTCTGGCTTGACCGGGATTGTCGGGATTGACGTGGTATGTCGGGCCTGACGGGGAGTGTCGGGCCTGACGTGGATTGTCGGGCTTGACGTGGTGTGTCGGGCCTGACGTGAATTGTCGGGCTTGACGTGGATGGCTTCGCATGGATTGTCTGGCTTGACCGGGAGTGTCGGGATTGACGTGGTATGTCGGGCTTGACGGGGATTGTCGGGCTTGACGTGGATTGTCGGGCTTGACGGGGAGTGTCGGGCTTGACGTCGATTGTGCATTAGTGTTACCCGGCGGGTAGCGCGAAGCGAACAGAGCGCTAGCGAGGCGGCGCACGGGGACGCACCCCCGGCATTAGTGTTACCCGGCGGGTAGCGCGAAGTGAACAGAGCGCTAGCGAGGCGGCGCACGGAATGTCACCCCCGGCTTAAAGGTTTAGGCAACATATCGAAGTGAAGAAATCGACGCCCCTCTCCGCCCCGAGCGCTGCAACAGCAACCAACACGACGCACCACAATATGGAGTCAGAACGGGGGCATCCACCTGGGTTCTTGCCTAAAATGCACACATGCCGCAATTGCGGTCTGATCGGCCACCTCTACAAGGACTGTCCGCACCCCATCATGAGCTTCGGGATCATCTGTTACAGGGTGAACCGCGACAACGGGGCCACCGAGTACCTGATGATCCAGCGAAAGGACAGCCTTTCCTTCATGGAGTTCATTCGGGGCAAGTACGACGTCAATGACGTGACCTACGTGAGCCAACTGCTCTCGCATATGACGCAGGGCGAACGTGCGCTCCTCATGAGCAGCAGCTTCAATGACCTATGGAACCATGTATGGTATCAGGCCTTCATTCCGAGGCAGACGCAGGAGTACTATGAGGCGCGGTCCAAGTTCGACACCCTGTTCAAGGGGTTCACGGTACGCGGCCAGGGCGGCGCCGTGGCCCCGCCGACCTTCGTGTCCCTCGAGAAGCTGATCCGGGCATCGACGACGACCTACACCGAGCCGGAGTGGGGCTTCCCCAAGGGCCGGCGCCGGCTGCGCGAGGACGACGTCGACTGCGGCATTCGCGAGTTCTGCGAGGAGACGTGCTACCGCAAAGACGACGTACGGCTGCGCAAGGATATTCAGCCCTTCGAAGAGATCTTCTATGGCACCAATCAGGTTCTGTATCGCCATGTCTACTACGTGGCCCAGCTCGTGGGCGTCGGCAACGAGAAGTCCATGATCGTGGATCCCAACAACATCAACCAGGCACGCGAGGTCCGCCAAGTCGCGTGGTTTCCGGCCGACGGCGTGATGCACCGCATCCGCAACCACAACCGCGAGCGTAAGGCGCTCTTCCGGTCGGCGCACAGCGTCATCACCCAGGCCGGCGTCGCTACAGCCGGTGGGGACTTAGGGGTAGCGACGGCATGTGTAAAAAAGGAGGGCACGTCCAGCGGTTTCCTGCGTCCCGACGCAGCGCCTTGGATACCTGGCGAGCGATTCGTCTACGGCTTCTCCAACTACATCGTTCCCATCGTACCCATCTCGCCTTTCCATGGCATCCAGTCCAAAGGCCACGGGGGCGTCCCAGTTAAGTACCAAGGAGTCCAGTCCCCCGGCCAAAAGGGTCCAGGAGTCTCTAACAAATGTTCCTACGGCCCGGGGGCCTACGGTCTGCTCTGAGCTAGCAGCCCTGCCAGCCATCGTGTTCGACACCGAGACCACGGGCCTACCGCCATGGACGCGTAAGGTGAATGCTGACAAGATCAATGGACTTATAGATGAGTGGAAGGGTTGCCGTCTCGTCCAGCTCGCTTGGCAAGTCGTGATCGAAGGCCGCGCATCGGTGCAGCCGCAACCGTTCAATGCGATCGTCAAGCCCGTCGGCTACGTCATACCGCCGGACTCCTCTGCCATTCACGGCATCATGCACGAGGACGCACTTGCCAAGGGCCAGTCCCTCAATGACGTGCTGAACTACTTCGAGTTTGTGCTCGACATGTACCCTGAGGCCGTTCTCGTGGCTCACAACATCGAGTTCGACGAGGCCGTCCTACGCAGCGAGGCCATTCGTGCGGGCCGTATGTCCTTGGCGGCCAAGATCGAGGGCATGCGTAAGCATTGTACGATGAAGACGGCAGTAAAGGGCACCGAGGACAAACGGGGCCGCTGCCGCAAGTGGCCCAAGCTGTTCGACCTGTACCGAGAGCTCTTCGATTGTGAGGCGCCGGGTCAGGCCCACGATGCACGCTACGACACGGCGGTGTGTGCGGACATTTACAAACGACAGGTCAAGCTCATATAGAGCACACCTATTCTTTTTGTTCTAAAGCAAACACCGTTGGTTTGATTCGACTGATTTTTTTGGACACGCAAGAATAGAGTAGAGGACGCCGCAATGCAGTCCTACCGTCACGTTGTCCTATGCGACTCTGCGGACCGGAGCTTTGACGCCTACCCGACACCGAACGCATACCAGCTCCGTATGCCCAATACCTACAAGAACGTGATCGGCGTGCGGCTGCTGAGCGCCGAGATCCCCGCGAGCTTCTATGTCTTCACGGCGGCCCTCGGCAACACGACTATTACGATCGGTAGCACGGCCGTGACCATTCCCGATGGCAACTACACGCCGGCAACGCTCGCTGCGGCCGTCGAGACTGCAGCCAAGGCAGCCGGCTTCTCGGGCATGACGGTCACCCTCAATGCCGCGACCAACACGCTCACGTTCAGCAATGGCGCTTCGAGCTTCACGGTCAATGCGGCGACCGGGGCGTCGAGCGCCTCGAGCCAATGGGGCCTCGCCTTCTTCCTGGGCTTCAACAAGGTGGCCGCAGTGAGTGCCCTCGTGGGTGGCGTACAGACCGTCCGGCCCCCGCGTATCGTCAACACCGTACCGCACCGCTACCTCGTCATGGACGTGAACGAGATCAACCAGGTTGACACGACGGGCGAGAGTGGCAACCGGGCATTTGCCAAGATGCCGCTGTCCAAGTCGGAGACGCCGTTCTCGGTCGGCTTCCTGGACCAAAAGGCGTGCATCTCGAACCCGTCGACGCTCAAGGCGCCGATTGCGACACTCGACCGCCTCACGATCACGTGGAAGTACCACGACGGCAGCCTGGTCGACTTCAACTCGGTCGACCACTCGTTCACGATCGAGATCGAGTGCGCCGACAACCAGTTCTCTACGAACTCGAAAGTGATCGGTAACCACCAAATGAATGTGGGCGTTTAGGAGCCTCACACGTTTAACAGGGTCAACCCCTTGTAAATGCGGTTTTGCTCCGCCTCTTTGTCCCTTACCAAGTTTTCCATGTGGCGCTCCACGGCGGGTTCCTTGTTGGGGTAGTCGAGGAACAGTTTCCATACATGAACGGTGCGCTGCGATTCGGGCAAGGCGGCGTGCGAGTCGTAGCGTTGGCCGCGGCCTATGATTTGGGCCTCGAGTGCGGGCGTCCATGTCGGGTTCATGAAGACGATGTGGCGTGTGCCGCTCAAGTCGATGGACTCTGCGCCGGCGTCTGTAATGAGCAAGACGTTGGCGAGGCCCGTGAAGTCCGCAATGCCGCCGGACTCTTTGAACCGCTTCAGCATCGTCTGCCAGTCGATGGCGTTTTCGTCGAAGAACTTTACAAAAGCGGTAAGGACGTCGACCGTCGGAGCATCTGACGGCAGCTTGGCGAGGACGCGGTTGAACTGCATGGGGTCCGTGAGATATAGCACCCAGAAGCCCGTGAAGATGTACGAGCTCTTGCTCACTTCGGGCGTGTTGTTGAGCCCTTTCGAGATGATGAGCGTGGCCTCGCGCATGCGGGCCGACCGTTGCCGCGGCGTCTGTTCGTGAGGGAGCGGCGCTGTGCGGAGCTGGTCAAGGAGCGTGTAGTTGGCAAAGTACGTGCGGAAGTCTTTCGGCCGCACGCCGGGTTGAATGGCTGCTAGGTAACTGCGGAGCTGGGCGGCGTTCGTGCCCATGAAGAACGGGGCGTTCTTGCGCTTAGATAATTGCGCAAGGGCAAGCTCGCGCATGGCGTTCACGAGAGGCCCATGGGTGGTGGTGGTAAGCTCGCATGTGTTCGTCTTGCCAGACTTGCCAATAAACTTGATTTGGACGCTCGACGGCTCAACCTTGACGTGGCGCGACTGGAGGGTCATGAGGCCATAGTGGCCGTAGTGTTTCTTGGGCGCGGCCGCGGGTCGCGCATCGGCCTCGGCCTCATCCTCGTCTTCGTCTTCGTCATCGTCTTCGTCATCCTTGTCGTCCCCATTATCGCGCGTCCCTGCACGGAAGTGGCATGTCTCCATGACCTTTGTCGCGACGGCCAGGAGTTTCTGCTCGTTCCAAGTCGAGCCTTTGAGATGGCGGTCGGTCGTGCTTTTCAGCCTCTTCCAGAAGGCTTTAGTGAGTTCCTTTAGCCGAAGGATCTTCTTGTACTCTTGCTGAGTTTGCCATTCTGCAGTGTACCTGTATTGCCAATTGCCCTTCTTGTCTTGTGCGACCCACGCCAACTTGTCGCCTTTCTTGCACACTTCGGCAGGGCTCCATGCCGGTGGAATGACGAGCTCGTTCACATACGCTTGTTCAGTAGGGGTGAGCTTCTTTGGCTTGCCGTCTGGCGATGTCCAAGAAAACGCGTAGCTTTGCTTGCCTGCTTCTTTTTTGGCCCGGAGGGGTTCGCTCTCCCTCACGAGCATGACGCGATCTTCGCCACACCGCGTCCCCACTTTTGTCTTCGATTGCGACTTGACAAGGTCGCGCAGGTCGCGCTCTTCGTCCGCGTCGGGCTCGCTGTTTTTGTTGAACAAGAGCGCAGCCTTGTGGCGAACGCCGCCGTTGGCCTTGCTGTCGATGAGGAGCGTGTTGACGCCGCTCTCTTTGAGCAGCTTGGTGAGAAGGACGCTGCCCCGTCCTAGGAAAGCCGTGTAAATGAGGATCTTACCTTCGCCGCGGGCAATCCAATCCTTGATGTGCCGCATCAGCCACGCGCACTTCTCGCACTCACCGTACCCGAGCGAGAGTTGCCGGAGGTTGATGTCGAACGGCATGTGTTTCTTCGCCTCGACGGCGTATTGTTTTGCAGTGGTCGGCCCCATGGGAATCGCCACTTTGTGCACTTTGACGTGGGGGTAGTGCGGGTCGGCGTTCTTGTCGATCATGTTGACGTGAACGGCGCCCTTGAAGTACTTTTTGAAGGCTGAAGGCTTTGCAAGCATCTCTTCGAATGCGGCGCGGGCCAACACGGGTGCTCCGCGGACCATCGCAATGAGGGGCGCGAGGTCGTAGGATGTGTTGACAATGGGCGTGGCTGTGAGGAGTAAGATGCGGTGACATGCTTGCGAAAACTTCAGGATGCGTTTGGTGCCGGCGGCGAGCGGATTGGTGAACTCGTGGGCCTCGTCGACGATCATGAAGGTCTTGGACGGTACGACGTCCTTGGCGTTCTTCGTGAAGAACTGTTGGTGGGTCGTACATAAGAGGGGTATGGGAGCGCGGTCACCCCAATAGCGTCGGACCTCGGCTTCAAACTGCGAGAGTGCGGACTTCTTGGCGAGGACGACCACGTGCTCGACTTGACCGGACATGACCAAGCACGCCGCGGCCGCCGCAGATGTGAGCGTCTTTCCGGTGCCCGTGCTGTGAATGGCAAGGATGCCGTGGTTGTCTAGAAGGTAGGACGCGACAGCCTTTTGCTCAGGGCGCAGCTTGATCACGTCGCTCTCAAGGCATGTTGAGGCCATGCTGGCGGCGCCGGCGTCTCTTCTTTTTGCTGATAACAAAAATTGGGTATGTAGCATATACTATCCGATACTCTTTTGCAAGGTTCAAGTAAGAAAGGCGTCGATCTGGTTCCCATCCATGTTTCCCACGTTTCCCACGTTTCCCACGTTCCCCATTCAAGGCGACTCCGACTTTGCCATCAACGTCGTGTCGAGGCCGGAGTTCCGGATCCTACGGTCCCCTGCCACTCAGCCCATGGCCACAGAGGCCGACTACAAGCGCCTGTCCAAAGCACAGTGTGGTGCCTTTGAGAAGTACCTCTACCAATACATTGCAGCACAGTACCTATCAAGCCGCACGCCCTATCGGTCATTGCTTCTGTACCACGGCCTCGGCACAGGCAAGACCTGTTCGGCCATCACGTTCGCCGAGGCCTTCTTGAAGACGCACAGGGTCCGGAGTGCCAGGGCGGGCGGGGCCGAGCCGTCCATATGGGTCGTGGCATCGCCGGCACTGCAACGGTCTTTTACGGGCGAGATCTATTCGGCGGCCAAGGGCAGCGCTGCCTGCACAGGTGACCTCTACACCCGCTTCTTTCCCAATGCCGATACGCTCGAGCCGGCCATACTGAGCCGACGTATGAAGGCACTGATCGAGTCGCGCTACCGCTTCATTAGCTACGACGGGCTCCAGAGTCTGCTCGAGGGACCGACAGTTATTAAAGACAAGGTCATCATTGTCGACGAGGCCCACAACGTACGCAACGACATCCCTGCGTTTGCGGCGGCACTACGACGTGGAAGCGGCAATCGGCTGCTGTTGCTGTCAGCGACGCCTATGTTCAACGAGCCCGCAGAGATCCTCGGCCTCATGGACTTGATGTTGGCAAACGATGGCCGGACGTCGCCGTTTGCCGATGGTGTCAAGTTGTTCCGATCTGCCAAGGGGAGGAACGTCGAGGTCTTCAAGCAGCTCGAGCAGCTCACCGCCGAGTACGTGTCGTTCCTCAAGGGTGCCAATCCTATCACGTTCGCCCCGCGTCTTTCGCCCTCTGTCAATGGAACACAATTGCTGACCGTCGAGCAACGTGAGTGGACTAGCCACATACGGGACGGTGTGGTACCGTCGATCCTTGGGTCCGTACAGAAGAAGTGGTGGGTCGAGCATATGCCGAAGTATGCGCAGCCTAACGCGCAGGTTAACGCGCAGCTTAACGCACAGGCAGACGGGTCGAGTGTTATCCCAAGCGAAAACGCCGCCCAAACCCAGCTCATGCAAGGAACCAACATCACATACCCGACGGGAACAATTGGTCGCAAGGGCTTCTTTCAAGTATTCAAGAGCATCGAGCGGCCCGACCTGAAGAGCTTGCACGTCGAGTATGCGACGCACGTCAATGCTTTACGTCCGGGAGCAGGAGCCCCAGGTCAAGGTGCCCCAGGTCAAGGGGCCGAAGGCCTCGGTGCATGTGCCGCCAAGCTCCAACGCATCGTTGACTTTATCCAGAACGCCGAGGGCATCGTCATGGTCTACAGCGAGTACGTGTGGAGCGGCGTCGTACCATTGGCCATTGCACTTGAGCACATCGGGTACAACCGCTTCGGCGAAAATAACCTGCTTGGGGCCGGAGGTGGCGTTGTCAAGAGCAAAGCCAAGAAGAAGGGCCTGACGTACGCCATTCTCTCGGGCACCGCTGAGGTCATGGGCCGGCGCTCCATCGCAGATATCCTTACGAGCGTCAATGCCCCCGAGAACCGCAGCGGCACCAACGTCAAGGTTGTGCTCCTAACGCAGATTGCGAGCGAGGGTCTGACCCTCAAGAACGTACGTGAGGTCCACATCCTGGAGCCATGGTACCACATGCACCAGGTGGAGCAGGTCATTGGGCGTGCGGTGCGTACGTGCAGCCACCAAGGGCTCGATATCGAGGATCGCAATGTCACGGTGTACCTACATTGTGCCATCGATGCACTCGATGCGGGCAGCAAGCAAACGCCCGACGAGCACGCCTATGAGATCTCGAGCCGGAAGGAGGGGCAGGTCAAGATCGTGGAGCAAGTGTTGCGCAACCGGGCCATGGACTGTGCTTTGAACCTGGACGCCAACTACATCCCCAAGGAGCTCTTCGGGTTCAAGGCACAGTTGCGTACGTCGCAAGGCACTCGGCTAGAGTGGGCGTTTGGGGACGATGCGGCCGAGAAGCCCAAGTGTAAGACGACCCTTGGTATTGAAACCAATGTAGCTGTGGCTCCGACGTTTGGTAAGGCACTCACCTTTGGGGACGAAATCGTGATGCCGACGGCCTTGGCTCGGTTGGCGGGGCTTGTGCGCGAAAGCGTACGTGAGTCACAAGGGACCGGTGGGAAGCTCACCCTTTCGACCATCGAGAAGGCCCTCGGGTTCCCAAAGCACATCGTACGTCTTGCTATTGCAAAGGCCGTCGACACGCCCGAGTTCGTAGAAGGCCACATGCTTGCGCTGCATAGGGACACGTTGGTTGTCGTGAAGACGGGCATTCGAGAGTCCGGGCAACGTCTGCTTGTGGTACGTCCTACGGAAAAGGCGGAAGCTGCAAGCGCAGGCCCGTCCACAAGTCAGTCCGCACCCAAGCCGTCCATGGAGATCTTGATCGGCCAAGTGAGGCTGTTGCCTGAAGATCCGATTGCCGCCAAGTTCACGTTGTTCAGCATCATGACGCGACCAACTTTCATAGGCTTGGTAGAAGGGATCATTCGACTGACTCGCGAAAAGGGCGCGTTGCCTGCTGAACTGGAGCGTGTATCGGCGATCTTCAAGGAGGAGGGCATCCTTATAGGAATGGACGTCAAGTCGAAGTCCAATGCTAAGGGGTACATCGGGTACGTCGGGTACATCGACATATTCACCCCACGTAAAGAGCTCGAGATCTACGTCTTTTACCCCAAGCAACACACACCTGACACGTTCGAGCGGGCCAGCCAAGCACAGACAGATGCCGTACGTGCCGCGCGGACCTTCAAGGACATTCCCATGAAAGTGAAGTACCTGATCGATGTCGTCGGGTACTTTGCGCTCAAGCGTGATGTTCGACGTGCCGAGCCGGATGCAAAGCTCGACTTTCACTTGCTGACGACCGATACGCTGAAGGGCAATCAACGTGGGGCTCTGTGCGAGACGCGGACTCTGTCGGACTTGAAGGTCCTGTTGAACACGGTGGCACCGGGCCTCTATGACAGCCTTGACGCAGAGACACGTGAGCAGCTCGAGAAGCGTAAGCAGATATGCGGGGTCATTGGGCAGGCGCTGGATCGCAAGGCAGGTCGGATGCAGATGATGTACCCGCCTTACTGGAAACCTAACGGTCAGGCCTAACGGGAAGGCGACCTAACGGTCGCCCCTAACGGGAAAGGCTTAACCCCAAAAATTGATTTAAAGACTCGTGCCATATGGATAGAAGAGGCTGGCCGAGGCCACACAAGTAAGCAGAAATGGCGGCCACCAGCATGTACTTCCCGATTCGGTTCAAGACGCACGTGCAGCTTGCGCCGTCCGAGCTGACGGAGTCCTTCGTAGAGGTGATCGCATCCAAGTTGAAGGCCAAGTTCGAGGGTGTATGTTCGCGCTTCGGCTACGTCAAGCCGGGAACGCTGGCGCTCGCGTCCAGGTCCGCTGGGTCCTTCATGAAGCCGCACTTCAATGGGCATACACGGTTCGAGGTGTGCGTCATGGGCGACGTCTGCAACCCGACGACCGGCATGGTGGTGGACGCCAAGGTCAAGGCATCGAACAACCTTGGTGTGCTAGCGGACGGCGACGGCATCTTGGACATCCTGATCCCACGTCGGAGTGCAGGCATCAGCAGCGAGGTGGACCTCGACAGCCTGAAGGTCGGCGATGACATCCTGGTCGAGGTGCTTGGTAAGCGCTACCAGCTAAAGGACTCCAAGATCTCGATCATCGGCAGAGTCGTCAAGGAACGGAAGAACCCGTTGTACTACACGGACATACTGGACGATGGCGGCTCTGTGGACGGTGGAGGGGCTGAGGGTGGCGATGATGGAGATGCCGAGGAGGTGTCATCTATTGATGGAGATTCGGACAGCGAGGACGACGACGAGGACGGTGTTGTCGGCGGAAAGGTGGCACCTAAGACTGTGCTGAATGCCGATGCACGGAAACTCTTGGCGGCGCTGCGGCCGGAGGGAGGGAAAAACGAGGGAGGAGTGGAGGAAGAAGACGAAGAAGAAGAAGAGGTGGATGAGGAGGAGGCGAGTGACGATGATAAGGCGGAGGACGATTGGGAGGGCGAGGATTGAGTATTATCTAGCGTATCTAATTTCTGCAATAATCTTATGTTATTTTATTGTTTTTCAGAGGTCGTTTACATAAACGGGTTTAATCATGTAAACTTGATATCGTCGCTAAATGTCGAAGTCGTAAAAATACTCGAAAAGGAATTTGACGTGACCGAACACGGGAACAGGAACCCGGCTCTTCAACACAGCACATTTATTATCTAAGATTTGAACTTTCTAAAGCTTTTACTTGTTCTTGTAACATCAGAATCATAACATGCATTTCTTTTATGCAATTGACTAACACAGGAACCATTTCACTGTAGTTGACTTGAAGTATTTCAGTTTCATCATAAACAAGTTCAGGGAAAATACGACTCAAATTTTGTGCTTTAAATCCGTAATACTCATAATTCTTTTTTGGATCATCATCATTTAGATCTGCTTGAGACTTCCATTTATACTTTATTGTTTCTACATTCATAACATCTTTAACGCCATATGTCAAAGTTGTGAAGTCCTTAAGATGTTCGTCTGATGTTTGAATAGTTCCATTCACAGCAGCAACTTGTGACCAGCGTTGAAGAGTTGTTCCACAAACGCGAGTATTATCAACTTGAGGTACAAGCCCTCCTGCATTGAATGCATAATCAACAATATTATTAATTACTATGTATACAGCCCCTTGCCCACCAATGCGAAGATCGTGGGTTGTATTGCGAACATAAGTGGTGCTCCCTGTCATCGCAATATTTCCAGTGAGGTGAAGTTTATCTAGTGGATTGGAAGTGCCTATTCCAACATTACCATTTGCACTAATTCGCAAACGTTCAAATAGAGTAGCTTCAACATGTGTTTCAAATGTTAGAGCTCCTTGATAACCATTTGTTCCTCCTTGTTGGACTCCTGATATTCGACCGTGCATAAGATACTTTTCACCTGCGCCAAAGTTAAACCCTGGTGCAACAAAGCCAATGCTAGCTCCACTACTTGCATTATAAGGGGTGTCTGTACATAAAAGGCAAGTTGCAGACAGGGTTCCGGATCCGGTAACAGATGGAGTAGTTGCTAAACCAAAAACATTTAGTGCATTTTGTGACAAATTAAGATATACAGGATCTGAGGAAGGTAAATTTATTTGCATATTTCCATTAACATGTAATTTTTGTGATGGATTCGTCGTCCCAATCCCCACATTCCCATTCGGCAAAACAGTCATTTGACTCGGCAGCGCCTTCACGACGCTTTTCGAGTTTGGCATGCCGATGGCGGAGGTCATGACGCGGTTGCCCGTGCCCGTGCCTGTAAATGCAATGGCGACGAATAAGGATAGTTCGGCGGCCCAACACACCGAGATCCAGCCATTATCGGCTGCGGACGCCCGCATAGTCCAAGTTACTCCGTCCGGGCTTGTCATGACGCGGTCACCCGTGCCACTATATGCAACGGCGACGAACAAACAAAGTTCAGGCGCCCAACACACCGAATACCAGTTATTATCGTTGGACGCTCGCGTCGTCCAGGTCACTCCGTCCGAACTCGTCATGACGCGGTTGTTCGCGCCGGTTTCTGAGACTGCAACAAACAAGGAAAGTTCAGGAGCCCAACACACCGAGCGCCAGCTATTATCGGCGGCGGACGTTCGCATCATCCAAGTCACTCCATCCGGGCTCGTCATTACGCGGTTGCCCATGCCGGAGTTTGCGACGGCGACAAACAAGGACAATTCGGGGGCCCAACAGACAGAGAGCCAATTAATATTGGAAGCAGACGTCCGCGCCGTCCAGGTCACTCCGTCGGGGCTCGTCATGACGCGATTGCCCGTGCCGGAAGCTGCAACGGCGACAAATAATGAAAGTTCGGATGCCCAACACACCGATTGCCAGCCATTATTGGCTGCAGAAACTCGTGTTGTCCAAGTGATTCCATTCGAGCTCGTCATAACTCGGTTGCCAGTGCCGGTATCTGAGACGGCGACAAACAAGGACAATTCGCTTGCCCAACACACCGATGTCCAGTTATTATCGGCGGCGGACGTTCGCGCCGTCCAGGTTACTCCGTCAGGGCTTGTCATGACGCGGTTGCCCGCACCACTAATTGCAACGGCGACGAACAGAGACAGTTCGCTTGCCCAACACACCGACCACCATTGAATATCGGCGGCAGACGCCCGCAACGTCCAAGTTTTCACACACTCCACTGCGCTCGCATAGCTCGTTCTCGTCCGCTTGTTCAGCGCCGTGATGTTCACGCCGTTGATCCGCCCATCTGCGCTCGGCGGCCATACGTTACTGCTGTTACTCACATAGCTCGCATACTCCGTGTGTTCCCCAATGTACATATCCTTCCCCGATACATGCAGCTTCGCTTGTGGCACCGTCGTCCCAATCCCCACATTCCCATCAAGTGGGTCCACAAACAACTTGCTCGACATGACTAAACGGTAAACCCCTACCATTCAATCAACAAAAACAACTAGAGCACACCACTGCACTCACCAACCATCTTCCCCTGCCGCCGCATCCAAGCAACCGCGTGCAGCAACGCATCTGCCAAATCGTCTTTTTTCTTGCTCTCAGCAAACATCTGACAAAACCATGCTGACCCCGATCCAATGTAAGCCTGTGTGATCGCCACCGCCGCCGTCTTGTTCCATCGGTACGACCCAACCTCACCCTTGGCCCCGATCGGCTCGTGGTCGTGACCCACCAGCTTTTGCTTGGCGCTCACAAGGTGCACACTCGCCACGGCCTGCATGCCAATCAACCAGTGCTTGCGCAACATGAAGTACGTTTGGATCCACGTCTGTACGGTCTTCATTACACCATTCAAACGGGGTTGATTCTCAATAATGACCTCTATGCCTTCAACACCCGCTTCGCTGTCCTCAAGCTCCTCAACAAGCTCATCTAAATGGTTAAACAACGTAACCATAAGCTGCTCTTGAGGCGGCTTGGTCTTCCGCCCCTCCGGCATTAAAGGCAAAAGGCGCCATGCGTGAATGATCGCCGTTGTGGGATTTCTTGTGCTCTGGCTGACGGCAGCCACGGATAGGTTCTTAATGCCAATGTCGAAGGCGAGGATCAGGCTACTCATTGTGTCGGCAGGCGACTACCTCTACTAGCCTTACAGATACACTCGTTGTTTAAGTAGGCGCCGACCGCTTCCAAACCAGCTTCGTCAATTGCCTCACCACGCTCGGAGTGAACTCAATGATATTGTTCCTAAGAAGCAGCTTGGACATCACCTTCCAGAACCGATCGCCCTCAAAGGCCGCATTGGCATCGACGATCGACTTGCACTTGACGGCCAACCACCGGTACTTGGCAAACATCTGATGCATGGACGCACCGACGCCCGCTCCTCCGACCCCGCCGCCTCCTCCCACGCCTCCAGTCAGTCCATGAGGCGGGCAAACCAGCCCCTCGTTCACCAAGCTCAGAACATGCTGTTGTACGACCGGGTGCGCCAAGGCAGCCTTCGGAAACCCGTCCAAGAGGTCCTCATAGAATGCGTAGCCGTACGTGGGGCACAACAGGCACTTGTCCGTCTCGTTAAACACGTTGGAGTTGTCGATGGCCAGGGTGCGCTTGTCCAACATGTACTGCTTTTCGCGGTTGGTGAGCGGCGTACGCTTTGCCACGACCCGGCACACACGCGGAAAGATCTTGGTCAGCGACTTCTTGTAGTTGCCGCTGCCGTCGACCAAGCAATCATCGCGGCAAAAGAGCGGCCGGGCGAACTTGATGCCGTGCGTGCGCTCGATCCAGCCGACCTCTTGGGTCGCCCATTTGCGCTCGCTGGCCGTATAGATGAAGAAGTAGCAGTTGTTCTGGTACATCTGCTGCATGGCGCCCATCCATTCCACGAGGCCCGGTCGGATCAAGCCTTGGCCCGGGTAGAAGGCGGTTGGTGGTTGCTGCGAACTCCCCTTGGCCAAATGGTAACCATACTTCTTGAGGAGCAGCTGCATGGAATACCGATGGCTCTGGAAGTCCACCTTGCCCGCGATCGTGCCATCCCAATCGATCACGAAGATGATGGGAATGTGAGGATGGGGGTCCATGCGATTTGCCTAGCCTGCTACGCGAACACCGGCTTAAGGCTTTCCCTACTATATATGTGCAGTAGATAGTAAGAAGAATCGGAAGGGTACACCGAAGGGTAAACCGTCTTAGCTTGTGCTCTCTTAAATCATGGCCTCGCTCGCCACACTTACCAAGTATCAGTCCGAGATGGCCATGCTTGACATGGTCGAGGCGTCCATGGACTCCTCCTCGGCATCCTCGTTGTCCTCGGCGGCGTCGTCCCGCGACCATCTGTCCGACCTGGCCGGTCTGGAGCGCAAGGTGCGTCTATCGCAGAGCACCCCTCCGTCCTTGTCGGCCTCGCTCACGGCATCCACCTCTGCCTCCGGCTCGGATGGCAAGCCCAAGGAGATCGACGTCAAGAAGCAAGAGAAGGTCATGATCTACGTCGATCGCCGCGTGTCGCAGACGGCCATGAACATGATCCTGGCCCTCAAGTACTACACGAGCCCGCTGCGCCTGTACCTCAAGGTCCTCGTTCAGTCGACGACCCCCGCCGCACGTGAGCCCCTGCTGCTCTCGCTCAAGGCCGGCGATTCGCTTCGTGCGGACCTTGCGGCGCCGTGGGCCGCCAGCGACACCTTTGGCCTCAAGCTACTGCTCAAGATGCGCCGCATGAGCCGCGAGACCGTGCCCCTGTTCAAGCAAAACCGCGATTACATGCGCTTCATGAAGCCGGGCGTCGAGGGCAACACGCCCGAGCAGAACCGCGTGGCATACTACCTGCTCAACGAGATGCTGCACCCGGGCGCGGAGCTCGAGGTTAACCTGCATTCGTGGTTCGACAATTTCATCAAGGACGACATCGAGGTGCTCGAGCAGGTGGGCTTCGATCCGGACGATGCCCGCATGGACCTCGTGAAGAAGCTGGCCTTCGAAATCAACTCGTACGCGACGGGCATCACCAAGCTGCAGCTCAAGTTCAAGTACATGGCCAACAGTCACGTGGCCACCGAGAACATCGACGCTGAGACGGCCCTGACCAACATTCACACCATGTTCAGTAAGGACCCGGCGACAGTTGCCTGGGCGACCAACATGAACATCTGGGCCATGACCGACGACCCGAAGACGGCGGCGCGCCGCGTGGTCATGGGCGGGGGCGCGGCTGCTGCGAAAAAGAAGGTACAGCGTCGCGTGGCGCCTCGTTTGCCTCGGGCTAAGTAGGCCCGTGCGTTCACGGACGCCAAAACGGCTTCGAGAAAAGCTTACTTAGAAACCGCTTGAATGCCCTCAATCGCCCTGGGCCCCCGTAGCGCATAGCGTATAGTAGTTTCCTCTACACATACACCTTCTTTTTGGCCACAACGACAAAGCGCCCGCCGCGACTGCCGATGTGAAGCTTGTAGGAGCGGCCGTTATACTTGTGACGTGGGTAATGGGCTGCGCCGCCAGGGTAACGGGCTTCGCCACCAGTGCCGCCATTCACGCTGTCCACTCGAGCGATCGTACGATCACTCTTTCCTGATGATGCACTAGACGGCGTGCTTGGGCTCGGAGACTCGGGTCGTGTGCACTTAAAGGAACGGGTTGGGTGAAGAGCCGCAGTCATAGGGGACAAAGGCGCCACATGCGGCTTGTAAGGTGGCGTATGCTTGTAGTGGTCCCACATCTGCTTTTGGAACGTCTCGCCGATCAGCCATGGCAACGACATGTAGTCCGGGACCTTGTGTTCAAAGATGCAGAGCGAGCCCGCGCTGTCCAAGAAGGTTGCGCTCAAGTCATGGGCCTTCTCCTCTGTCATGTCAGGTAACCCTTTCAGCACCTCAATCGTACTCGGCATCAGGACGCCACCCAGCCATATGAGGATGCGGTGGCCATCGGGGTACTGGAGCTCGATCGAGCCCTTCTTGACCACTTTCTTGACAAGGTCGTGCTCGCCGATTCGGCTAAAGCGATCGATCGCGACCTGTGTCATAAAGGGAATGACCATGTAGAGGGTAATGGGCGGCTGACTTGGCTGCTCTTCGCTGTGTGTGCGTTCGTCATTCCAAGCTTCCCGAAGCACACGAAACACGTTGCCTACCTGCGTTGCCTTTTGCGTCCCGGAGTACGCGGCGTCGTCAAAGGCCACGAACTCGTGTGTGCCTGCCTTCACCATGTTGGTCAGGGTCGAGCGATCGGTGAAGTCGGCGGCACACCACGGTGGTCGCTCGAGTGCGTCCCATGCGAGGCTCAGAGCCCACTCGGCACTCTTATGACTTTGACTTTGCCCCTTGTTTTTGGAAAGGCGCTCGGTCAGTGCCATCCACTTGGCGTCTGTCAGTCGCCGGTTGAGCCATTTAGCGCCAGCCTTGAGCTGCTTGACAAGGTCGCAGTTGGTGAAGATACGTACATGGTCGAAGAGCTTCAAGAGGATCTCATTGACGTCGGCCTTCTTCAAGCCCGTCGCTGCCTGAACCTTCTTGTACATGTAGGCCACGTCGTCGGGGCGCTTTGCTAGGGTGATACCGGCGTACACGGCTGCTTCTGTGTCTTCCTCGTCTTCGTCTTCTTCGGCGTCTTCGGCTTCTTCGTCCACGTCTGCCTTGATGGCATAGAGATGCCACTTGGGCAGATCATTGGCTACGACGGCCTTTGCTTTCGCCTTGAAGGCCTTGGACGTGCCTTCGGTGGTCGCAACAACGTCAGGCAACACCTTGAGGTTGTCCTCGTACAAACGCAACTGTGCCATCGAATCTATCTATGCCATCTATCTGTTGACGTGACATTTTACGAGTGAGCAATGTTGGAATAATAGCCCAACAACGTGGCAAAAATAAAGACATCATCGTGGTTTTATCGTGAAAGCAGCTTAGGCACTGCACATCAAGCAGCCCTCAGGGTTCTCCCGGCTGCAGGCGGCGACCTCCTCCTCGGTCGGCTTTGTCTCGGCAACGGCCGTTAAGACGCCCTTGGACGCCGCCAGACGCGGGTCGATGCTGAACGCCATGGTCTTGGCCTTCGGGCGGGTACGCGTGTAATAAACGCCGGTCTTTAGTCCCTTCTTCCAGCCATAGAAGTGCATGTTGGTCATTTTTGCCAGGTCCGTGTCCTCGACGTACAGGTTCATAGACTGAGTCTGGCAGACGTAGGGCACGCGGGCCGCCGCCATGTCGATCACCACGCGCTGCTTGATCTCCCACACCGTCTTGTAGAGCGCACGTGTGGCCTCGGGGATCTCATTGATCTGCTGGACGCTGCCGTCGCCGGCGATGATGCGCTCCTTCATGGTCTTGTTCCAGAGGCCGAGCTTGATCAGGTCGCTCACGAGGTACTTGTTGACCACGACGAACTCGCCCGCCAGGGTGCGGCGGCTGAAGATGTTGGACGTGATCGCCTCGAAGCTCTCGGTCGAGCCCATGATCTGAGACGTCGAGGCCGTCGGCATCAGGGCCATGAGGACCGAATGACGTATGCCGTGCTCCTGAATGGCGGCCTTGAGGGCGGGCCAGTCGTAAGGCGTTGCATAACGGTTGCCAGGCCCAGACATCGGATCGATTCCATGCATATCGAACTGCAGCACACCCTTGGCCGTCGGCGACGTCGCGAACGTGCTGTAGGCGCCGGCCCACTTGGCGGGCAGGTCCGCCTCGAGCTCTTCGGCGCGTACCACACACGTCTTGGACAGGCGACCGAGCTCCGGGGCCAGCTCGTCGGCAATGACGCCCGACTGAAGTTTCACATAGTCCATACGTGCGATCTGCTCGCCGCGCTCCTTCGAGATCTCCATCGAGGCCTCGAGGGCCGCGTGGTACATGGTCTCAGAGATCTGGCGGTTGAGC
>Ga0208974_1000292_pt1 | contig 21940 bp, 35 predicted proteins | sample GreLakmeER15MSRF_FD_187699 | JGI IMG/M metagenome (GOLD analysis project Ga0208974, IMG submission 187699) | Freshwater lentic microbial communities from great Laurentian Lakes, MI, USA - Great Lakes metaG ER15MSRF (SPAdes) | ecosystem: Environmental > Aquatic > Freshwater > Lake | place: Great... | reverse complement strand
CCAATCAGTGTTTGATTAAATGAGCCAGGTAGCAACTCGCCTGTGCTGATTTGTTTGTCAAAGCCCACACGGAGACCAACTTCTCCAGTTTCAATACGAGTACAACCTGTTGCCAGCACAGCCGCGGCAAGGACGGAAAGAGTAAAAATACGTTTCATGTGATACCTTAAAATAAAATAACGATTACAGTCATTGCCATCAATGCCAGTAATGAGACAAGTATACTATACGCGATGGATTTTGTCAATGTCCATCGCTCCTTGCCTTCCATCTTTCTCCAGGTAGTGATACCCAAATGTATTAAGACGGCAAGTATGGCAAATGCTAACCAAAGACGGATCATTTTGATCCTAGCAAGTTTATCATTGTACGAGCATGTACACGATCTTTTTCTTTTTCGTCTTCTGGCAACTGGTCATAAGAGACATGTTGTGCCGCATTATAGTCTGCCTTGGGATTACGTTTCATCCACTCAATGTGGATATATTCTGCGGCTTTTTCAATATCGCCTGGAAATTTCTTAACAGCATGTTCTGCGGCCAAGCCAGCGGCTAGATTTTCTGATTGCCAATCTGGATGTAGTTCATTAAATGGCACATTAATATCACCTTCAGTACCATCGCTATTTTTCTTAATGCGTGGCTTAGTTCCAGTAGGGTCAAAGTTTTGTCGCCATTCTTCATGTGCCGCAGTAGCGAACTCACGTATAGCATTTTCAGACAGCTCTATAGTTTCGACAATATTCATAAATTCTTTAATCATTAATTTCTCTCCAATTCTTTAAATGCTTCAGGAGCACGTTTCATTGCAATTTCACGTTCGGCATGAGCTTCTTTAGCTTTGCGTAAAATGTTTGCATCTCCAGTAGGCAACGCTACAAGTACGTAGGTGTTAATTTTACCGTTAGGTGTAATAATGCGTTTAATCTGGCTTTGCTCAACTCCAGTTAAATCTACATTAGGACAGAAGCTCTTAGTAGTACGTTCGTTGATTTGAGTTCTGCTATTTTCGCCTTCTGACGAATATGTTTTTGTTTGTTGAGCAGTCTTGCCACCAGCAGTCATACACAACTTGCCATATGCATCATTCTTTGCATAAGCATCTGAGTCTGACATGTTAAATGAACTACCAAAACCAGCTTCGTAAACTGCCGAATTACTAGCCGGAAGTTTATTAAACCAATCGGGTGTTTTGTCAAGAATGCGCTCTTGAGTAGAAACTTGTCGTTCACGTTCCATATCAGCACGTTTCCCATATGGGTCAGTTGTACCACAAGCCGCTAACATAGCAACAATCGGTACTAGCAATAGAGTCTTTTTCATAGTGTTTTTCCTATCTTTTCCTTAGACCATTCGGCACCAGACGAAATGTCTTTGCCTATGCCTGCTACGGTCGAACATGCGGCTAGCGTACTAGCCAAAATTAGTGCTATAAAAATCTTCATTTTGCCATCTCCTGACTGTGTGTTTTAACTGTGTCTACGCCTTTATCAAAGATACGAGCAATGCCGGAAAATCCAACAGTTGCTAGTACCAATCCAAAAACTGTGCCTAAAATAAATGCCTTCATAATGTTTGCCTTCTATGTTTGTTGAACATGTGTATATTATACAACCGTTACGAAATAAAGTCAAGTCAGAATACGTCTATAACTGTCCAAAGTTGATCTTTGTTTTCGCAAATGACTCCTTCTGCACGTAACGTCTTGCCATCTATGTAACGATTTTGGAACTTTCTACAATTGGACACTTTTCCAACTTTGAAGTAATTCTGGTATTGTCGGTCCTTGCCAAACTCATTTTCCATTCCCTCATCGCCCTTGCTAACCCGTTTTGGGGTCTGTGGATCTCCACAAACAGTTATACTTTCGGATTTAAAATTTCCGGGCAATCGTGACATTAATTCTCTAGTACCATGTTCAATAGCCATTCGGCAAAGAATTTCTTCTTGGTACAGGCCTGTCTGGGTCCAATCAATTGTATGAAATTCACCGTCTACAGCAATACGAAATTTAACATTGCAACTATTTGGATTTTTGCTTTTAACTAAATCAGTGACCGCCCCAACCTTTCGATCACTAGTCATTTGGCCAACTTGCCGAATAACACATTGACCGGCAACAGCCATTTGGCTCACAGTTAGCAACAATGCTAAAAAGTATTTCACTTGTAGCTTTCATCTAATTTTACGTTAGTAAGACTTGCGATAGTTTGGAACTTGTCCCAAGCGGCTTTTGCGGCTGGATTAGCTAATAGTTCACTATTTGGTAAAACTGCTTCTAACCAAATTTCTGGACGGCGAGTAGGGTGTGCGCCAAACTTACGTGGCTGATGTAGTAGACCTCTTTCCCAAAGTTCAATACTGACACTGCGAAATTGATCTTCGTCTGCGTAGCCAGCCCATTCAGGATTGCTCTGACTAAAGAATCCACGGCTGTAGGCATTTTCAGTACCACCACCGTAGCCAATCCAAATGCCTGACCACTGGTCAGCATCACGAGGATCAAAATCTGTACGAGTGATCAGCACCAAGACATCATCAATATCTACTTTGCCGTCTACAATATCTCGCACACAACGACTATAACTTAGTCCAATTTTCATAATGTTAATGTTACCTGTTTAATACTATCCCATCGGAAAGATTTCCAGTGATTTGATTCCAAATCATACACTGGCATAATGTCCTCATTGGCTTTCTTTTCCTTTTTAGGTTTTGGAAAGTCTATTGGATCATTTGTGTTAGTATAATGTACTTCTTCAGTTATGTCAACCGGAACAAGTGACGGAGCAGTTGTACACTCCATTACTCGTTCGGTTCCGTCCTTTTTAGTAAAGGTGACAGTAACTGGGCCGAAAGCTAAATGACTCTTAAGCCATTTTTTGAATAGCTTTAGTTCTTTTTCATTTAGATTCATTTTGTTTGCTTTCAGCCTCGGTAAGTCGCTTGTCCAATTCAAAAATACGTTGTTCCAGTTTTTCAATATGGTCTGCAACCTGTTTCATGAACTCGGCAGTATTCATGCCAGTTGTTCTTAGCATCTCTGATACGGTTACTTTTATTTCTTCTGTCATTTAAATCTCCAATAAAATGTTAGGGTTCCAGCCAGTGTCTTCGCTGTAACCATCGTTTTCATAACCACGTGGGTTACATACAACTCTAGTCTCACCAATCACATAATCAAAAGGATGATGCGTGTGTCCGTGTGTCCATAGCACAATCTGTGGGTGATCTAAAATGAACTCACTTAGGTCACTATGGTATCCACCATTCATCAAAGTTTCATGTGCATACATTGGATTCACACTTTGGAAACTTGGTGTGTGATGTCCAACTACTACACATTTCTTATTCTTATGTACATGGACAATATGCTCGATATAGGCAAGAGTCTTGTCGTGACGAATAGCAACATCCAACGCACTCATACAGGCATAGTTCCTAGCATCGTTACGAATGATACGGAAGTCGTTCATCATACCTTCAATGGCATGCATTGTAAGTGGATCACGCTTGTTCATGTTGGTCCAAAGTGTTCCACCCACGAACACAACATCATCAATGATCTTAGTATCTTGCTCTAACATATACACGTTGGGGTATTTGGCGCACTCTTCACGCATATATTCAATGCCAGCATAGAACTTGCCATTGTAGAATTCGTGATTTCCCATGATGTAAATTACATGCGGAAACTGAAAACTACAACGCTTGAAGAAATCTCTAAAACGTTGAGCTGTCATTTGTCTACGACCCAAGCCAGTGCCGTTGGCAATAGCGGCTTGATCCGCAGTATTAGCAGGCTCAGGGTGGTCGTGGAGATCCTGGGCGATACAAATATCACCACCAAGGATCAAAACATCATAGTCTTGATCGTTAACAATATTGACATCACTGAACTCTAAGTGGAGGTCAGATACCAGTTTGATCTTCATCAATTTCTACTTTCTCAAATGGCCAAGGTTTTCCTTGACTTTCCAATTTCCAATTCTGAGCATCTTCTTTAGTAAGACGCCCGGCCTCAACTTCTGCAAGGGCATGTCGCAACGCTTCTTCAACAAGTTCGTTAAAGGTAATATCACGCTCGTGCGCTATTTTCATATATTGTAACAGGTCTTCATCCGAAAAGTCAACCTCAATTTGAACACGGGTATCATACCCTTCTCCTGCCCGAATTGCAAGTGCTTTTTGGATAAAGTCGTCATCTACATCCAAATCCACATAGTCAACATCATCCCATGCTTCGTTCAAATTAACACCGCGTGATATTGCTTCTTTTTCATGCTTCTTTTGAAACTTTGGATTGATCATTCGGTAAGCGCGGTCGTTGGTATAATCACACATGCTGACTTCGTAAACTTTTTGGCTCTTGGTGCTAAAGGTAATACTAAAACTATAACCGCCAGTGCCGTGAACACCGTTCCACGAATCTAATGTGTAACTATAAGGCCCGTAACAACCCCAGCCATATTCACTACCTTCGGTAATTTTATAGTCGACTAATTCCATCCATTCTTTCATTGTAATCATTGCTCGTTTCCTTCTTTGAGTATTTTTTTAAATTCGTATTCTTCATCCATTTTTTTACGTGCTAGTTCACGTGCTTCTTCGCAAGGTGTGCAGTAAGTATGAATCCATCCACCACCTCGACTTTCACCAGGGTTCCCGCAGCCTTCGCAAGTGACTCCACTCATGCTTTCTGCCAATGATACCATACCGCTGATATAATCGTCTCCACCTGAGTAGTAGAAACGTAGTGTACCAAACTTTTCTTTAACTTGGTCCAAGGTCACTTGCGGAATAGACTCTGGTACTGCTCTAAAGTCTCCAGCAACAATCTCACCAAGACGTTTTTCTTTGTACTCGTCATTGGGCAAGGCTTTCATAGTTTCTTCAAACAGATCAAAGTTACCAGCCTTGGCCTGGGCGGCCATGTCGTTATATTTGATAGCCCCATCTCGTTGCTTTATTTTCCAATCAATGTGATGTTGAATATTGCCCATGAGCTGATCTAAGATATTGAACCAACCATCGCCACAATCAAAACCCCAACACATACAAGTCTCTTGCATGTTCTTGTTGCGGTTCACCATCATCTTTGGATACTTCTCACACAACAGTTTATCTAGTTCTTGTTTCATTTTATCTCATCCGATGTTTCTGGAAAGTGACTGATAATCAAATCCAGTGCCGCAATAGTTTGAATGTTAAGGCCTACATCTTCTGGGTGTAGCCAGTAGCCAGTAGGGTTAGCATCTGATTTTGGATTCTTCTTCCACTGCTTGATTTCTTTCTTAAGATACGCACGATAGTCTTTTAGGTTAAGACTAGTAATGCGATCCGCAGTTTCACCGTCGATCCATTGATACTTTTTATGTTTTTCGTTAGTCATACGCTACTCCTGTCATTTGCTTTTTACCTTCCCAGTGATCTCGAGTCACACACAATCCTTTATGTTGTACCCGCAACGGGTGATCTAAATTTGGTAGTTGTACACGCACTGCCTCGCAGTCTTTTTGACTATTAAATCGTAGCGTATCTTTACGCATAAAATCGCCTGCGGGGTTATGCATTGCAATAATTAAAATCCAACTGTATGTCATTGTGCCGCCTTTACATAGTTAAGTCTAGTAACATCGTTACCGTGTTTCCAATGCTTAGAATGGTCTTTAACTTTTGCCTTGACTATAACACACGCACCTAAATTAAGGTTAGTTTTGTTAAGCCACGATGCCATCCTATTGTTGATTATAGCATCTATATTGTAACCCTCAAAGTTTTTTGACTTAACTGATGAAATAATTTCCGAATCCAAATCTTTGAGTTGTATGCCAATTTCTGCCAAATAACCTTCTTCAACTTGCTGTGCCGCACGTTTAACTTTGGTTTGAGCAATGTCTCGAACATACACGCTGGGCAAACAGGCCACATAACCAAATTGATTTTGCTTAACAGTGTCGCTGGATAAAATTGTGTTGATGTTGGTTTGGAAATCGTTTTCGCCTTCGATAGCACTGAACAAGAATTTTCTGAAATGCTTTCTAATTTCATCTGCCTGTACAGTATCTTCAGACATGACCTTAAGTGGCATTGGAGAATCTTTTGGATCAGCTGTCCAATTGTTCGGAAGTAGAGTACACAGCATCTGCATCTTGTTAGTATGTTTGATATACATGAACGCACCATCTTCCGAATACACTGGCGCATCCTCTTTAATATAAGCACCGTTAATCCGTTGTGCCGCACAAGCCAGCTCAAGAACTTGTTGGGTAGGAAACTCTTTCATTGTACGCTCTGTGTGTGTGAGTTAATATACTTTGTATTTTACATGAAAATATGGTCTGTGTCAACTTTCATCAGGCGCACATAGACCTTTTTGGCAAGTCGTCTTAATAAGGGACTAATGGGTTTTTCAAAATGGCTAACGTATGCGTTTAAATTTGGACTAACATACTGTTCTTGTACTTTAAGCCTAGCCAGTGTTGTAAATTTGGGCATATAACGTAATGCTCGAAATTTACCAACTGTTCGACATAGCTCAATTGCGATACTAAGTGCATAAGCATCTAGCTCATCTGGGTCTTGTAAGTACTCGTGGAATTGTTGTTCAGCGTCAACTCGTTTCCAAAACTCTGTATAGTCACGTTTGCGACTTTGGCGTTGATGTTTGTACTCGTGTACTGTAGCGTCAAAAACTTGAACAAGTAATTCTGTTATCTGCTTATTAGTCCAAACAATATCTTTATCAAAATTATGATATATGATTACTTCTATAGGAGTTTCTCTATTTTGATCATCTTCGGGATCATAATATGCGTTTACATAAAATTCTTTTGTGTCAAGAAACTTCTTTGTTTGCGACCTTATTTTTAAATCTAATCCTGCTCTTTTGAATCCACGCCGTAACTCTACTAATAACTTTGGAAAACTAGTATCTTGTTTAGTCTTGTGTCTAACTCGAGTACAAATTAAACATATAGTTTCCATTATTGAATTCATAGTTACAACCTATAAGTTACTCTGCCCTTGGTAAGGTCGTACGGACTAATTTCCAATTTAACCTTATCACCCAAAATTATCCTAATTTTGTGTTGTTTTAGTTTACCACCCATGTAGCACAAAATTGGTTTTGGTGCTTGATCTACCCTAACCCTGAACATGTTTCCGGGTAATACTTCTTCAACTGTTCCTACTAATTCAATAATATCGTCTTTAGCCATTTACCTTGGACAGTACCATAGCACCGTCTTCTACTTTAATGTTAATTGTGTCGCCTTCTACCCAGCCCTGTGCTTCGCAAATTTCAGGTGGAATTTTAAAAATGACATTATCAGGATCACCCTCAATGTCTTCAAATAGTTCTTCTGCTTTGTAAGTTGTTTTTGTCATAATATATTTACTTTAATCTTCGTTATCATTCCAAGGAACAGGCCGCCAACCTAATCGGTTCAAGTCCAATTCAATTTCTTCTGTAACAACACCTTCTGGCACATAGTTAGTACCATCTGCTCCGGTTAAACCGTTGCCCAGTTCTGCATTGCCAATGCCGCTACAGTACCAATCAATGTAGTCACCCTTTTCCTGCATGTCAGAAATGATGCCACCACTGTGACGCCAACTAGCTGACCATACTTCGCCCTTCATCTCTTGCCAAAACTCTCTGCTTTGCCAAGTCATGTTACACATTGCCGCATACAAGTTTTGAGCATAATTGTCACTTGCTTTGACTTTGTCGCATAGTTCTTTGCTTGAGCGCAAATCATATTCCATGTTATTCTTTTGCCAAGCAGGATCGTGAATCTTGTTAGCATCATCGATCTTGATCTGTTCCCACATGTCAATGTATGCTTGATTGGGTTCTTCGCCTGCTTCTTCTGCTCGCCTAATTGCGCCTTCCTTTTGAAAGGTATTGCGTTCAGGGCTTGATGCTACTTTTTTCATTAGTGAAAGTTTCCTTTAAAACAATGCAGTGTTTCGTGACCTAACTGATGCATGGTAGCGTTCTTGCCAGTTATGATAGTGCAAGTAGTCTGCGCCCAAAAGCTACATGCCTGTACCATATAACCAAATCCTTTATTACCTAAATTACGACTTTCAGCTTCACAAGCCTTTTGGACATCGGGTACCACTCTCCAAGTAATTTGAGTTTGGTTAGTGTTAAGTTTACTAGCATCAAAAGTTGAGTCTGGATCTCTATAATTAAAACCACCTTGATTAATCTCAACACTAGGGTTATCATTGTTTCTGATATATTTACTGCCAAGAACGCAAAGTGTAGCGACTAAGACTGTGCCTACTATCTTTACTAAATCTAACTTTTTCATACGTGCCTCTGTGTGTGTTAATAAAATGGTGTAGACGGTAGGATTCGAACCTACAAAGGCACCCAATGGGCTAGCCCAGTTCCCTCCGTTCGCCGAAGCTACTAGGAGGAGGTATACCAAGTTCCACTCACGTCTACGTCATAATTATATAGTCAGAACAAGTTAAAGTCAAGTTATTTTGGACCCAATGGCGTTGCGTATTAAATACAGCTATAATGAAGATTCCATTTGAACAAATAATCAGTTTTGGACAACAGACTATGTTAGACCGTCCATTATTCTCTACTAGTTGGATTTTGGGTAGGTTTTGTAATTACAATTGTAGTTACTGTTGGCCCTATGCCCGCAGTGATAAAGTTGATCATCAACCACTTGACGTGTATAAAGCCACTGTGGACGAGATCAAGCGGCAAGCACGAGCTAATGGGTTTAATCAGTTCCACTGGAGCTTTAGTGGTGGTGAGCCCACTGCCTACAAACAGTTGCTAGATCTAGTAAAACACCTAGACGAATTAGAATCTAAGTATCAAAGTATACATATGACCACTAATTTGAGTCCAGGATCAAAATGGTGGAACACATGGTGTGCTAATACTGCTTTATTACAACGCCGTAGTATCACAGCATCATTTCATGATGAGTTTGCCAAGGAGCAAGAGTTTGGAGACAAGTGTCTACAGTTACAGTATGAGTTGGTCCATGTCACCGTTAACCAAGTAATGGTACCTGAAAAGTTTTATGAGCTGTATGATCGTATGTCTAGGCTACATGCTAGGGGTATAAATGTAACACTTAAACCGCAAAGTGATTTATCGGCTAGTCACATAGTTGACGGCTATACAGACGAGATGATTAAGCTAATGCAAAATGGATTTCCTCAAAAATCTCAAGGCGAAGAAATTTATCAAATTAGACTTACTGATGGAGAAAAGGACTATTACTTAGATCAAGCAGAAAGATTTAATGCGTTTGGATTTAATAAATTTCAAGGATGGACTTGCAATTCAGGATATCAGAGTGTTATAATAAGAGGTAATGATGTCAAGCGAAGTTATAGTTGTCACGATGTGCCATTAGGTACACTAGACAGCTTTGAATTATTTAAGGATCCTAAACGTTGTATTACACCAAGTTGTGTTAGTTCAGCTGATAGCAAGATACCAAAATGCATAACGATTTAATATTGTCAACTATACCCGGTTTAGTAAAGAAAAACAAATTTCTTCCAGTAAATGCTCTAGTTGGTAAAAATTGGTCAGGCACTGACACCAAAGAACTATATGAACAAAATTTAAAAACAAAACCTGTAGACTGGTACTACAGGAATAACCAAGTCCGTTATACATTTAATAAAGACGGTTACCGTACAGACGAATTTAAAAAAATTGACTGGGCAAACTCTGTAGTAGTGTTTGGATGCTCTAATGCATTTGGTGTAGGAATTGACGATGCAGATACTACGCCTGCTCAACTATCTAGACTTATTAACAAACCAGTCATTAACATGGGTGTTGGTGGATCCTCAATGATGTTTAATTTTCATAATTCATCTATTCTTAGAAGTAATTATCCTACACCACTAGCAGTGGTGCAGTTGTGGCCAGACTACAGTAGAATAGCGTACTATGAGAAAAGAAATATAATATCACATGGCAATTGGAATCAAGACGAAGAGGATAATTATTGGCACCACTGGATTAAAGATGATTCTCACAGCAAGGTACATGCATTGTTTGCTAGCAAGATAAGTAAAATCCTGTGGGAAGATACTGCTTATTGTGAATTTAGTTTTTTTACTGAAACAGCTAAATTGCTAGATTGTGGTTATCTAGAGAATGTTGATGAAGCTCGAGACATAATGCACCACGGCCCAAAGACACATGCAATAACAGCTCAACGAATTGCAAATATGATAAATTTATAATGTTACTAGATACAGAACACTTACACTATTGGATGCAAGCTATCCGCCAGAGCCCGGAACCAATGCGTACCATGGATGCTTTCTGGTCAGGTCAACTTAACAGTAAAGAATGGTTGATCGAAGCACTGCGTATGCAAGTGTCAGTCAAGGATGCTCCAGTCAGTATTGACATACACGGCGGCTGGGTTGGCGTACTTGCCAGTATGCTATTCCAAAGTAGAATTCCTGTTAAACAGATTCGTAGTATTGATATAGATCCTACATGTGAACCTATTGCCACTATGATGAATAAGAAAGAAGAAATAGAAGGTAGATTTCGCGCCGTAACATCTGATATGTGTGAAATACGAAGTGATGCAGATATTGTTATCAATACAAGCTGTGAGCACATCACACAAGATCAGTATGACTTATGGTTAAGTGGGTTACCGTATAATAGTGTACTTGTACTTCAAAGTAACAATTACAATATTCCCGAGCATGTAAGAACAGCAAGCTCGTTAGACAACTTTAAAGAACAATGTGATGTCAACGTCTCATGGGCTGGAAAGTTAGAGTTGCCTTTATATACACGTTATATGATAATAGGTTCATCTAATGTATAACTTAGCAGATATTAAAACAATACACTTAGAAGTAACTAGTCGCTGTCAGGCAAGTTGTCCTATGTGTGCTCGCAATATACAAGGTGGTATTGACAATCCGTTTATGACAGTTACAGAAATTACTATTGAACAATTTAAAACCTGGTTCTCAGTAGGGTTTATCCAACAGTTAGATAGATTGTTTATGTGCGGTAACTTAGGTGATCCAATAGTTGCTAAAGATACTTTAAAAATATTTGAATACCTGCGTGAGATCAATCCTACAATCAGCCTAAGTATGAATACAAACGGTTCTGCAAAAAGCCAATCATTTTGGAAAAGTATTGCTGGGTTAGGGGTACATGTTCGATTTGGGATTGATGGGTTAGCAGATACCCATAGCTTATATCGTATAGGCACACACTTTGACAAAATTATAGATAACGCTTGTAATTTTATACACGCTGGCGGTAACGCTACATGGGACATGTTAATATTTGAACATAACAAACATCAAGTCAACGACTGTAAAAAACTAAGTGTAGAACTTGGCTTTAAACAGTTTGTATCAAAAAATACTGCTAGATTTCGAGATGAACAATTAAATGTTTTAAACAAAGAAGGACAGACTATACATATACTATATCCTACAGATAGAAGTAAACAGATACCTGTTAACAAAGAAGTTAAAACTATAAGTTGTAAAGTGCAAAAAGAAAAAAGCCTGTATGTTAGTGCAACTGGCATAGTAAGTCCATGTTGTTGGTTAGACAATGAATGGCAATCTCCTAACAATCCTAACCGCATAGACTATATGGATAAGATAGGAACTAGATTAGACCTACATAAACACACATTAGCAGAATTGTTCAAACAGAATATGTTTACTAAAATTGAAAATACTTGGGCATGTGATCCACTAAAAGAATGTGCAAAACAATGCGGCGAAGTAGATAGATTTCACGAACAATTTAATTGAGAGAAATATGGAAAACAAGATTAAACAGTGGCAAGATAAAATTGAAGTAGTGTCGGGAAGCAAGACGTTCTGCGTACTACCATGGATACACTTTGCTACACGCCCAAATGGCGACATGCGCCTGTGCTGTAGTGCAAATGCCAGTGGTGCAAAAGACGGTGTATATGATGCCGGACTAGTTAAAAATGAAAAGGGTGTACCTGCTAACTTTGGACTTGAAACCCCTATGAGTGCTTGGAACAACGAGTACATGAAAGATGTACGCTTGACCATGCTGGAAGGAAAGATACCTGCTAGTTGTAGTAAGTGTATTGCTGAAGAATCTCGAGGTGTTGCCAGCAAGCGTATTTGGGAAACAGGTTCCTGGATGGAAGATGGAATTGACATTGAAGAGCTTATCAAGCAAACTGAGGAAGACGGCACAGTACCTGAGAAACTGGTTTACTTGGATTTGCGCTTAGGGCACACCTGTAATCTTAAATGTGTTATGTGTAGTCCGCACGACAGTAGTCAGTGGGTAGGCGACCATAAAAAGATATATCCTCTATTTGAACACAAGTTACTTAAAGATCAGTTAGTGTGGAATCGAAAAGAGTTCAACAACAAGTGGCATGAAAATCCAGACTTCTGGAAAGAGATGTACGCACAGATTCCTAACCTAAAGCAAGTTTATTTTGCTGGTGGTGAACCTTTGATGATTCGTGAGCATAAATGGTTCCTGGAGGAAATTATTAGACAGGGATACGCAGACAAGATCCTTGTACGGTACAATACAAATGGACTACTAGTAGATGACGAAATTATTGAACTATGGAAAAAATTTAAAAAGGTCAAAGTGGGTTTTAGTATTGACGCCGTCAGTGACCGTAATTACTATATACGCTATCCTAGTGATTGGGCTACTATCGAACGTAATCTTCACAAGCTAGATAACACACCTGACAACATACAAGTTAGTATTGCTACTGCAATACAGATATTAAACATCAAACACCTAGCAGATTTTGCCAAGTGGAAGATTACACAGAACTTTAAAAAAGTAAATCTTGAAAATACAGTAGGCGGCATACAAGCAGGTGGTGGAATTATTAATATGCATCTGTTGTATATACCTACATACCTAAGCATTAAGTTATTGCCTGAAGCAGACAAAGAAGAAGTTCGTAAGAGTTTTGCAGACCTTGCTAACTGGTTACATGCAAACTACAGGCAGGACGAAGATTTTTGGAAACAAAATCCTTACGGTTGGAAGCGTTGGCAAGCAGTACTAAACTTTATGGACTCTGAAGATCACAGTGAGCAGTTGCCCGCATTTAAAGAATACATTGAAAAATTAGAAGCGATACGTGGAACAGATTTTAAATCTACATTTCCGGAACTAGCGCATTTAATATGATAACCCAAGTTATTAATTCTAGAACTCCTGAAACATTGTACATACAGTACATGATAGGAAATTTGTGTAATTATAAATGTACCTATTGTTTTCCAGGAAGCAACGAAGGCGACTTTCCTTGGCCAGATGTTAACCTTGTGATTAAGAATTTAGATCATTTAATAAATGCATACAAACAACAAGGCAAAACTAAGTTTGAATTTTATATATTAGGTGGAGAACCTACTATATGGAAAGATTTGCCTATACTATGCAAACATCTAAAAGAACATCATAATACTGTTATTCGTATTTCTACAAACGGCAGTAGATCTGTTAATTGGTGGGTTCGTAACATAGAATATTTTGATAGCATAGAGATATCAGTACATCACGAGTTTTGTAAAGTTGATCATATTAAAGCAGTAGGGGATTTGATTTACGATAGAAATACTAAAGTAGTTGGCAATGTTTTAATGGACCCGTCAAACTTTAAAGGTTGCCAATCTATAGTAGACGAATTAAATACTAGCAACAACGCATGGCCAGTTATTTCTAAAGTTGTTCATTTTAATGGTGAAGTAAGATATACAGACGCAGAAAAAGAATATTTCTTAGAACCAATTAAACGTTGGCCTAATATGGATTGGTGGAATAGGTTACCTAATCATGAGCATAACGAAGTATGGGTAATAGAAGATAACGAAAAAAAACTTGTTGAAGAAAACTGGTTTGCGTTAAATGATAAAAACAGATTTAAAGGTTGGAGTTGTAATCTAGGAGTTGACTATTTTGAAATATTTCAAGATGGTACTATTAGAGGAACTTGCCAACAGCCCGTTTATAATACTTTAATGAAGTATAGTATATATGATACTGAGTTTGTCAAAAAGTTTACTCCAGTAATTGCACCAGTAAAGTGCGGCAAAGAATTATGCGTATGTGCAGGTGAAACAACTATAGACAAACGGATTATACCTATTCAACTAGTTTAAGTATTGTAGTATCTTTCCACAACTGTTTAAAGTCATCTAATCCTTTTGCTTTGGGTACACACATTCCGCAGCCGCATCTTTGATTAGGGCATACAATAGGACTTACTGGTTTAGATAACATGTCGTGTACTTGATTAAGTATTGCAGACGAATCGCGTATATTTCCAATTGGGCCGCGACCAGTATGAGTTGCTTGGCAAGTTTGATGATGAAACACATCTCCTGATTTTTGGTCAACATGTAGGAAGTACCAGTTAACAGTACAATACCAATCTTTGAACCAATTGTCTACTAATTTAACTTCTTGCCATGTGTTGTTAACTAACCCTTCTGTACACCTTCCACCACAACACGCTCTGCCTACATTTGTACCTTCTGTAGTGGTAGTTGCTTTACGAGGTTGTCCCATCCAATTGTAAAACCAGTCTTGTTGTTCTTCTGTATATTCGTGACTTGTTCGTCTGTTAGTTCCGTCGCTATCTATAAACCATCCTTTACGTACAATACTACCATCCCCAACTGGAACAGGATTAACTTTAACACCCTGACTTTTTAGTAGTTCACATATTTTCTTTGCTTCTTCAAAGTAATCACAGTGAAGCATAATGTTAGCCTGTACACTCATACCTGCATTATGTAAGAATAAAATATTTGTTATAGTTCTATCTTTAAGATGTTGTTCAGCTTCAGCATGCCAACTAATAGTTGCATGGGCAAAGTTTTTTAAAATCTTTTCTGTAAAATTAGTGCCCCAAGTTCCGTTAGTTGTGAGACTAAGTCGAAACTCGTTTGTGTTAGCAATAATATCTAACAGCGGCCAAAAATTGTTGTTGATTGTTGGTTCACCACCGGTAAAATCTATATTAGTTTTACTAGAGCTAACACGTTTGCTATTATAAATCTTTACATACTCGTGTATGAATCTAAAAGTATTAGTAAGATCTTCTAATGTTGGCAACGGACTAATAATATCGTGACGTGTACTTTCACAGTAAGAGCAATCCAAATTGCATCTTCGTAGAATATCCCATGTGACCATAAACGGCTCGGGCGATTTTAATTTAATTGCGGTGGTTTGGATCATATTTTGTCAATGGGATATCAGCCGCGCAGGTACAGAAATTACGGTCACAAGTTACGGGTTCGCTAGGAGCAACGAAGTTGCCTTCATATATGTTGCCAAGACTACCACCAACTCTACAAGTCGCTCTGTGTACATCTCCGTCCCAATTTATCATTAGGCTTTCTATACCTGCCCAGCATGACCAAGTTTTATATTTGTTTAAACTTAATTTAATAATGTCGTTAGCATGAATAAGTTGTACGCCGTCAATTACTGTGTTTGCCTCTACAGTGGATTCCATTTCTTTTAATAATTCTAAATCATTTAGATTGTAACGCATGTCGTCAAACAAATCGTGATCACCTTCTGTCCAGCGTATGCGTCTAACTGTATTGGGAATGTGTGCTAACAAACACTTAGCACGTAATTGTACCACAGCATCCATATGATCGTGATGTGCCATAATCTGTGCTATGACTTTCTTGTTTGTCAAATCAACAACACTTTCTACTGTGTTGAAAACACGCTTCCAGTCAAACTCTAAGTGTATACTAAACACAATTTGATCTGCTTCCAGTGCTGAATAAAATTGGTACGGCAGTGTGCCATTAGTTGTTACGCTGACCCATGTAATACCGACGTGTTTACAATACTTGACTAGTTCTAGAAACTTAGGATGTACGCACGGTTCGCCGCCCGTGAAACTAAGACGCACGGGCTTACTTAGAGACACAAGTCTATCTACCGTTGCTTTAAGTATTTTTATATCAGTGTGCGGGCTTGTGTTGTCATGTATTGACGCAGGGCAATAGCTACAATCGTAGTTACAACGCTTGCCAAGATTCCACTCAACCTTAATGCTATTTTGATGGGGCCAACGGCCTACAACACTACGCATATTTTTTAAACTCCGGCATTACAGATAACAAACTTTGATTGCGGGTAGAGTCCAATGCCAAGTTAAAATCTAAAAAGTCCTGCCATAAGTTATTTTGATCTGTTGCTTGTAAGTAGTTAATGTTGTCTTGTATCTGTTGGTGTGTGACTTTACCCAACAGCACATTCTTTTTAACTGCATCCCATGTATCTACCCGTAGTTTAACTTCTTGTAGTCGTTGTATTGCTATCTCTTTTAATTCTTTTGGCAACACCTGTGCTGACAAACAGTTAGGATAGCTAACACGATGACTATAAAATATAATGTCCATCTTGTTTATAAAGTAATCAATGCACTCTGCGGCTTGTAGTATGTTGCCAGCTTGCGCTGTAAATGCTCCAACCACACGACTTACGTTTGGTATCTTTTTTATTTCTTTGATGTTTTCTTCAACTTGATTAAAATCACCGTTGCCACGTATGTAATTGTAAACATCATGAATGCCGTCCATGCTGACGTTAACGGCAACGCTTCTAAAATGAGGCCAGTAGTCATGTATAGTTCTTCCTTTGTTGATACCTAGTGTTGTGCCGTTAGTGGCGTACTTGATTTCAATGTTCTTACCATAAGGCTTGAGCATATCAAGTATTCGATAATGCTGTGGATCCATTAAAGGCTCACCGCCAGCAAACTCCACACGACGGAAGTGTGGCAATAACTTTTCAAAACTAGTCCACCAGTTATCACTATCATCGAATGTTCCAATGTATTTTCCCGGAGTGTCTACCAGTTCTCTAATTGTACCTACAAGGTAGTTGTTTTCTTTTTTATAAAACGGTTCTACTTTATCCCAGTCTTTCCAATTTGTACTGTCTAACGGGTTGCACATGCGACACTTTAAGTTACATAGATTGTTGAGTTTAATTTCTATTGTAGGAAATTCAAACGGCAATATTTCTTGTAATAGTACGTTAGGATACAAGTTAATACGTGCTTCAGGTATAATTCCGTTAATGTGACGTTGACGTAAACTTTCAACACCTTGATCTTCTAAATCAAAACAGGGTTTACAAACATCAGGCCGTTCGTTATTAAGTACTTGGAAACGTACCTTACGCATAGTATCATTATTCCAAATTTCTTCTAAGCTCTGACATTTAATGTTGCCAACAGGCAAACTACGACAACAGACTTTAACGGCTCCGTCTTCTCTAGTTGCCAGCCCTGTAAAAGGGTGCATACAGAATGTTTTACTTTGATTGTTCAATTGCCCACTCTCGTTCTTTACACCAGAAGCAATTGCCACATACTGGCACATATTGTCCGGGTGTATATGTTGTGTAATTATTACCTTCGATTATTCCTTCACAACTGCGTGTGAGATCAAAAAGGTCCATAATATCTAACTCTTTATATTGTAACATAATCCAGGCCTTGTCCACAAACCTAAATGGATGACTTACTACCATATCCATGTGAATCATATACTCTAAATGCGTATTATCTTCAGTAGGCTCGATATCTCTCTCTAGCATTCCGTTAAACATAGCCAAACGTGGATTACGTGTAACACCATTATAGAATGCATCAACATCGTGTTTGTGGCAAATGTATTCTGCGTATGCTCTCGATTGTATATTGTCCCCACTCACTTTCTTACCATACTCATCTGTTAAGTTTGGGCCTGCACTTCCGTACTCTAGCTCAGGAGCTATAAAGTTAATGTGACGCTTGAATGTAGTATGATAGAATTCTTGAAACAGCCAACCGTATACTTTGTCTGCATCATGTTGTTGCCACGGCTTTGTTTTCCAACAGCGTACATGGTTGATAATGTGTACAGTGACATCATGTTCTTTAGCTTTTTGGCAAACCATGTAGGCCAATAATGCACTATCCGCACCGCCGCTTACAGCAATAGCAATGTTTTTCCAACTTGGATCAAAGGGAATAATAGGCATGGAAATATTTATGTGCTAATATAACTAGCTAAATATTTTTATGATTACTAAACAAATATGGGTATGCCCAGAAGGCTTAATTGAACAAGCACTTAAAGAGCACCCAATATCAGGAGAAGGTACTGTGCTTAATGAGCCAACAGGTGACTTCTTTTACGATACATGGACTATTAAAGACTTGTACAAAGACACAATTTGGCAACAAGTATTAGACACTATGCCTATGTCGATTGGGCAAGCACGTATTATCAAATTAGCGCCAGGTGAAAGTTATATGGCTCATGCTGACATTGATAATCGCTGGCATTTAAACTTAACAGGCGAACAAGCATACCTAATTGACCTAGACGAAAAAGTCATGTATGAGTGTGTTAGAGATAATCGTTGGGCATACATGGATGCTAGTCAAATACATGCGGCTACAAATTATGGATCTATTCCACGCTTGCAATTAGTAGTGCGTGAGCCGTTGAAGCGCAGTCGTCAGCCTGTAGATTTAGTCAGCATTGGTATGGAACCAGCTTACGAGCAACACGATTTTAGATATAAGTTTGATAAAATTTTTAGTCCATTTTTAAATCGTGCTAATCAGAAATACAAACTATCAGACTTTGCTCATACTACATTCTGTTTGACATTTAAACTAGAACGCGAACTATTTGATGAATTTAAACAATTACTAACACCGGAGTTCAAAGTTACCTATGCTTGATACTAGCAATTGGCAACCGTTCTTTAAGTTTGGCGACGACGGTAGACTATGTTTAGCTCAACAAACATATGAACCGTTAATCAGTGCTGACCGTAAAGTGTTCTGTGCTAATTATGATTGGCAAAACAAGTACCAGCGCACGTATGAAGATAGAGAATTATATACAGCAGATGTATGTGATTGGTTTTTTGAAAACGAACTATATCATTTAACAAAATTTAAAGGAAAGTCGTACGTTCCTAATATACTAGACATTGATTACAAAAATAAGAAAATATTCTTTGAGTGGAACGGCTATACCTTTAACGAAATTCTACACAATAACAAACCAGTTGAGTGGTGTGATCAACTAAAATACATAATGTTAGACTTGTATAACGAAGGCACATATAAACTTACAATGTATCCACACTGTCATTTTTTAGATTCAAATGGTGTAATGAAAACAATTGATTGGTATGGGTGCGTTCCGATAAACAAGCCAGTAATTGCAACTAAGTATATGGATGCAATAGTTCACGAAACTGCTAGGTTTAGATTAGATGAGACTGGACGCAATGCTACACATTATAATTTAGAATTAATGTATAAAAAATCCATGCGTGACCATGTTAAATGGGGTGAAAAATCTTTAGGATATATCTATGACGAAATACATTGGAACAACTAAAGACTTAATTGATTGGGATTCTATTATATCTAGTCTTGTTCCAAAGACTGGCGATTATAATTCTGTTAAATCTGTAGTTGATAGGTCAGAGGCTAACTGGGAAGATGATCCTGCCTTACTAGGTTCCTACCACGAAATTATAGGTACTTGGAAAAAAGCCAAGTACGATTTAAATAATATTGAATGGTGGGATTACTACCCAGGCCAACACTTTGATATAGGGGTGCAAGATAAGTTTGCTAACCTAGTCAATGCTGAACCTCTGCGTGTTTTTATTAGCGAAGTTATGCCTGGCCAATGTGTGCCGTATCATTGGGATGTAGAAGACCATGAAGAAGAGTGGTTGAAATTAGGGCCACTTGTACGTTACGTATGTTTTATAGATAAACCAAAATTTGGTCACGTTCTTATTTTAGATGAAGAATTTTTTTATAATACAGCACAGCATTTAGTATATGAGTGGAACAGTTATAGAAATTATCACGCCGGAACAAACTGCGGTACTGAGCCATATTATCTGTTTCATTTTTTAGGTAGACCGCGATGATTGAATACAAAGGTAGTTGCCCAATTGACTGGCAACAGTTGATTGAACATTTAGAAACGCAAACTCCTGAGGTTGGACCAAAGCACAAAGCCGGCGATAATATTCCCGGTTTAAAAGAAGTAACAGACATGTGGGATAAAGCAGGATACGGTACTAGTGTACAGTGGGATATGTTTTATCCAGGAATACATTTTAATAATAATATTGTAGAACAATTTGTTAAATGGTCAGGATTAACATCTTATACTAATGCCTGGGTAAGTCGTATACATCCGGGATACTTTGCTCCAATACACTGGGACGTACAAGACGATGAGCCGTTGCCTGATACTGTACGCTATCATGTACATATGAGTAAACCACAGTTTGGTCATATTTTTATAGCTGAAGATACCTGTTTATATAATCAACCACAAGGCTCCGCTTACAAGTGGAGTAGTCGTAAAGCATGGCACGCTGGTACTAACTGTGGGTTAGTACCAAAATATATTTTTAATATTTGGTAACTATGAAGATTGCTATTACTGGAACTACTCGCGGACTCGGGCAAGCACTGCATGACCACTTTGTTAATAAAGGATGTCATGTAACAGCGTTCAATAGAGAATCAGACATGAGTGCCGCAGTTGGTTGTGATTTGTTTATTAATAATGCCTACGGCATACAAATGAGTATACTTAATCAGTTGTATGCAAGTGTTGGCAAGATGATTGTCATGGGCAGTATAGTCACAGATTTTCCTGATGTGGAAATGCCAGACTACACCGAGCAAAAAACAAAATTAGAAGAACGTGTGTTAGAGCTTAATCTTCCCAACATACTGTTATTAAAACTATCCAGCACTGCTTACAACGATTCTCAAGTTGTAATCAATGCCATAGAGTATTGGCTAGCGAACCCATTAGTTAATGTTATATCGTTTAGAGCAACTGGAGCACCCAACAGATGAAAGTGGTAATTACAGGACACACTTGGGGAATAGGTAAAGCCTTATATGGCAGTTTCAAATCTGCTGAGTGGGAAGTTGTTGGACTTAGTCGTAGTAATGGCTATGACATAGACGCAGACTTTGATCAGGTAGTGGAAGCCGCAACCGGTGCTGACTTGTTTATTAACAATGCGTACCGTGACAAACAACAGACTAAGTTAGTTCATGCTCTTAAAAACAAAGTTAAGAAAATGATTGTTATGGGTAGCGTAAGTAGATTATATCCAGAGCTTATACACACGGACTATGTACAGGATAAGCAAGAGCTAGCAGAAGCATGTAGACTTATCAGCATAAATCCTAACGGCATTGATATACTACACTTGGATTTAAGTTTTATAGAAGGTCAAGATCCAGACCCTAACAAGCCAACTGATTTTATAAGTGATTATAATATACAGCATAAAGAGATATTAAATACTATTGATTTTTGGATGACTAATCCTAAGATTAGACAGATAGAGTTTCGTTGGAAGTTAACTCCGTTTGTTTTCGATCAACTTAAAGCCGCATTTCCTACCCTAGATGATTCCAGAGTAAAATATGAATAAACTCAAACTAGACACTTACTTGTCTGTAGTAGTAAACAACCTATGCAACATGACTTGTAGCCATTGCGGCGGCCTTGCCTGTTACGATTTTACTGGAAATTTTGATTGGAAGGAAAATGCTCATCGTTGGGAAAAATGGGCAGAATATTTAGACACAGACGAAATAGCATTTGCTGGCGGGGAAATGTTTTTACATCCAAACTTAGATGAATGGTTTGTAAACATGAGAAGATTATGGCCAAACGCACATATTGAAATTCCAACCAACGGTTCTAAACTAATTAAGCGTAAAGACCTGGCACATCTTATTATGGGTGATGGCAATGCGCACCTACGTGTATCATGTCATTATGAAAGTGAAGAAGAATATCAAAAATTAAAGGACGATGTA
>Ga0208974_1000290_pt1 | contig 21969 bp, 37 predicted proteins | sample GreLakmeER15MSRF_FD_187699 | JGI IMG/M metagenome (GOLD analysis project Ga0208974, IMG submission 187699) | Freshwater lentic microbial communities from great Laurentian Lakes, MI, USA - Great Lakes metaG ER15MSRF (SPAdes) | ecosystem: Environmental > Aquatic > Freshwater > Lake | place: Great... | reverse complement strand
GAGTTTGATTACAATTGTGATATTGATGCTCAATTTGACGCATGTTTAAACGAGCGAGAAACTCTCAGGGCAAGTCAGGGGGCAATTAAATCGCCCCTTGGAACAATTGCAGTCTTTCCGGATTTTAAGAATCGAAGTGCAAAAGCATATATCATCAATAAGGGAATTATTCACAATATGCAGCAGGAAGGTTTTGACGACGACTTTATTCAGGACGAAGGGCGGTTTTATAGCGTTCCATTTTCCTACACACAAAAGAACGTAAATACGTTGGCGTATTACCTAACTCACAAAATTGCTCCGTAATAAAAAGTCCTAAGTGGTTCATAGGCAACACCTTAGGTAAAATAGCGACTCTCTTGTCATTATTATGTTTACTTTGATCCTAAATGTGCTAGTATTATACCAAGATTGAAGAACAACAGCAAGTCACCACGTCGGTAACACTGTTCTATGAGATCAAATTATATCATGAAAACTACGTTAAATACGTCTGCTCCCCAAACCACAGTCGCTACATCTGCCATCACGGCCCCTCGCCGTGGCGTCAAGAAACCAGAGGCTGTTTCACTCGTCAACACATTCAAGTTCCCAGCCACTCCTTTCACTATGAAAGAGATTGTTCATGCTGTGGGCGTTGATCACTGGTACATCTACGAGTACGTCAAGACCAACGGCAAGATCGTTGGCGATGCTCCTAAGGCCAAGGGTTCCCGTGGTCCGGCCGCGAAGCTCTATCAGCTGAGCAAGTAATAAAAGTACTGCTTTACAAGTGGTTGGTGGCCAATGATTTGGTTGCCAACCACTTTTTTTTAAACTATTTTTTGCGACTGTTGGTGGTCAATCACTTAGGACATTCTTAGGTGTTTACTTTCTCCCAGAATTTAGTATTGTTATCTTATGAAATTAACAAAGAAGCTCCCCAACGGGAAATATCAAGTCAATAAAGCTGCCGTCATTGCGAAGCTTCGTAAGAAGCTCAAGGCAAAGCACGAAGCTCTTGCCCTTGGAGTCATCCATGTGGGTGAACGCGAGATCGCCTCGGTTGCCAATGAACTCACTCGCTACAACGCAGACAATCTGCTCAACACCTCGGAGGAATAATCGCTATGAAAATCAAACAAACATGGGACTTTTACAGTTCGCATCGCACAGGCACATTGTCCAATATCTCTGCTGCTGAAGTCACCAAGATCCTTGGATTCCCTCCAGCCACATTTGCCAAAGGTGATGGCGACGACAAGGTGATGTTTCAGTGGCAGTTTGAAGCCACTGTTCCTTCCTCAATTCCAATGGCGGGTGCTCGTGAGATGCCGTGTTCCATCTGGGACTACAAGGGTAGCCTTGACCGCAAGGAATTAAGTGTCTGGATGCCACCCGAGGTTGGCACTCGCCTCTTCGGAACAAATTATACAAACGAAGGACAATACTAATATGTACATTCAATTTGAAATCGATGGATACCAATATGTGCCTGAGCAAGATCTAGATCTTAATCATAGCCCAATCTATCACAACTTTATAACTCCCGAGGGTGAAACTGTGACCTGCGACTGGAGCTCGTATGATTATATGACTCCATTTCAGGCTCATCTCTGGCTGCAACTCGGAATGCCCACGCGTCGCCGCGCGGGTCCCCTCAACGATTCTGATCTTTCAATTCTTGCTTCTAACCAATTATGAAAACCATACTTCTGAATCTACTTTGGCTCAGTGTGATTATCACGCTCTGCATTGGTATCGCCGCGGTGCTTTGGTCACTCAGCAGAACACTCCTTAAAATTGTTCTTCTGTTTATACTCATGGGCACTCTGGGTTATGTTTTTCTTTATCAACATCCATGAAGTTTTATCGCCATATTCTGCTCGGTGCACTCTGCGCATGCTCTCTTCGAGCATTCGACTGTGTTCCTTTAACATATAAGACTCTGACGGAGCTTATTAATACACCCGTTTCGTATGAGACGTGGCAAAAAAATCTTGTTGCGGATGGAAAGACTCCACCCCTACTGCGTGATTCTATTAAGGCCTGGAATACAATGATGCCCAAGACTCCACTCGAGTGCATCTTTATATCAATGAAGGGTGTCGACATTGATACTCCCATTGAATATGGCGTACCTTATTTCTGGGTGGGATTTGCGCCGGCAAATCTTACAGTAGATGGTCCGCCGGACGTACCGGGTGAATTGACTGCTCATGCCGCAATTGCAATCATTACCGCGAAGCACGAGTATTTCATCTTGCACACAATAACTCCCACCGAGTATTATGTGGAAAGATTAAATGAAGCGAACTTCTTTGAGCGTACCTTTGCGGTCTTTCGTGTAATATCCAAAGCTATAATTCCATGGCAGCCTCTACCAATTCCTAGGCCCATATGATCAACATCACTATGACGGGTGGTTCAAAGGAACAAAGAGAGACGGTATCCGAAGCCACTGTTTATTACCTTGGTCAGTTTCTTTCCGCCAAAGAATTGAATTGCATTAGCATTCTTATTCGATTTCGAAAGGATCTTTACAAGAATGAAGGAGTAAAAGCCGACTGCATCTGGGAGGATGACCGCGAGGATCCAAGTGAATTTGAGATCACTCTTGATTCAAGTCTGCGAATGAGTGCACTTCTCAAGGCCCTTGCACATGAGTGTGTCCACGTGAAACAGTACTACCTCAAAGAAATGCAGGATAGCGCTCGAATGAATATCACTCTCTGGAAAGGAAAGCGGCATAATACCGACAAGGAGAAATACTGGACGCTACCTTGGGAGCTTGATGCATATGGCCGAGAGAATGGACTCTATGAAGAGTTCGTCCGCGTAAAGAAACATAGCATGGCACCCTGGTATCTCAAAGATCCTGATTACTTATAAATAGGTTTCATGGCAAACAAGATCAACGAAGGGGACGTGATGGAGGGAATATTTGCAATTGCATGTTCCCTCTATATTGCCTACGGTAAAATTGATAAGTCTAAACTAAATCAACTAAGGCTCAAAATCGAGCCAAATAAATTTAAAGCTGGCCGTATTACTATTGCAATTGCAGATGATATTCCGTTATTTGAGGACCGACTCACCGTTGAATTACAAATGCGACTTAAATCCGGATCAGTTACTGGAGCATTTGGTGATGATTTTGCCATGCATGTTTCCAGGCATAGTGATATTGGAAAAATTAATGAAAAAATTACTGTATTAATAAAAACTGCAGAATCCGCTGGATATTTAAAGCAGCTTAATAGACTCAAATTGCAATATGCAAATAATTCGAAAAGCGAAAAGCTTAAATTTACAGTTGCTGCAGATGGGGTTGAAGGTGAACAGTCAGGGGGAACAATTAAGGGGGATGTGATGATCAGTCTTTATGTAGAAGATTCGGGGAATAAGAAAATACTATCATCGCCAAATGCAGTATCATATTCGATTAAATCTGGATCAAAAACTGCAGCAAATTTGTCACCATATAGGGGGATGTTAGCAATTGCTAAACATTTTTCAGTTAAATATAATTCCCCCGAAAATTATCAGAATGTAATGGATCGTTCTGCAATAACCGCAACAGAAAAGCAGGCCATGGTTGAAGCAACTCGATCAATGTTTAAAGAATTACAAGAGCTCATTATATCTCGTGGCGATAGAATTACAAAGGAGTCGATTGAATACATAAAATATCATGTTCAAGGATCTGATCAAGCATCCCTAATTGATATCGGAACGTCAAAACTAAAAGAAATTCCAAAAGAAAAATTTGATTTAATCGAAAAATCCGGAATTAAGATAAAAGCAACGAGGAGCGGAGACTACCTAAAATTTGTATCCGTCGTCGATGAAAAACTAGTGCTGTTTAGTCTTCGTTTAAAAATAAGAACCAGTTCTTCGGGAAAGTCTGAAAGAAAATTTTACGTTGAGACGGGCAATATGCTTTATTGAATTCCCATACCCTTACGGACATCATGATACATGGCGTCCTTATGAGCAACAGACATGGATGAAGGTGCGCCTTTGTGAAAGGCTTTCTTATTACCAGACGCAGCATGTGCTCTCATCTTACTTGCTGAAATACCCTTTGTGCCTTCCGCATCAGGATCGCGTTCTCCAGCAGAGTGTACCGTGATCGATTTAAAATTATAGCCAGCATGTCCAGCGGAGGATGGTTTGCCATTATACTTATGAAGCAATGTGTGCATCTCGCCAGCACGATCGGAACCCGCAATCACGTGGAGATGCTCCACACCCTTTGCATGGAGATCTGCGGCATGATGAAGAATTGAAGGCTTTGCTTTACTTGATGCTTTGATATTGGTGCCGGGAAATGCATTCTTTGCATGAGTGACTTTCTGAGCACTTTTAAGGGGGTTCTTCTTAGGATCGTGAGAATGCGATACCACCACGGTATGACCCGCCTTATGCTCACTCGCAACTTTGTGCACAGCATTGATTACATTCTGATGACCCGAAGTTATCGGATTCATGCGGCCAAATGCCAATACGTGATGCGAATTTACTGCGGCTTCTTTAATGAATTGTGTAAAAGATTTCATGTTCTTACTTTGGCAAAGTTGGCCTTTGCAAATTCTGCGCGATTCACAAGTTTGGTCGGATGCGACTGTCCTTTAAATTTATGGTTAATCACAAAGCCTTCTGGCTTTGATTTTGCTCCATTAATGTGATGCTCAAGACCACCCTCGTGTTTTTCAAGGTTCTTCACAAGAGTATTCTTTGCCGCGGCAAGGTGGCCATGCATTGCCAATAGATTGTCATAATGTCCAGTATGCTTTGCTACGTGGGCAACATGTTCGGCTCCGGTTGCACGATGTTTGGCCACTGCAGCAGGAGTCTTTACCTTGCTGGCAGACTTTGCAAAATGAGCACTCAGATGTTTTGAGAATCCTGATGCACTTGGTTTTGAACCACTCCGTACCGTGGCATTGATGTAACTTGAAAGATGTCCCGCCTCTCCGCCATGCCGTGCAGTGGCAGCATACATTTTGGAACCATGCCTGTCATGAATTGCCTTTGCCGCGGTCATGTGTTTATGAAAGGCTCCTTGATCATTTGCGGAATAATCCACCTTGCTCGTATCATGCTCAGCCGTCTTGAGATGAACATCAGGATGCTGTTTAAAATTATGAGTGTCGGGATGCGGGCTCACAGACATATGTTCAACGCCGGGCTTTGAAGGATGCGGATGATATTGCTGATGCACTACGACTCCAATATGCGACTGTTTTACTTTCTTTTCTTCATCTCCGCGTGCCGTATAGGTAATTGTGTTTGGAGTAAAGGAAACTGCCTCATGTAACTTATGATCGCTCCGAGTGTGCATGAGATCACCCTGGTAGACTCCAGCCTTTGGTGTCACCTTTGGAAGATGCTTTAATGCAGTCTTGAGCTTACTCGCAAGGCCCGGAGCATGACCATAATGTTTGTCCACCTCTGCATTGCTATGTGCCAATTTAGGAGTCTTATTGAATGCAGACTTCGTTGCAACAAAGAACTTCTTTGTGACGGGATGATGTCCAAATACAATGGCGGGAGAACCGTCATACTTCATTGTAAGATCGGATGAATGCTTCTTCGCCTTCATATGCTCATGAGCACGCATGAGTGCACCGTGAGCATGTTCAAATCCAGAAGAACCGTGCATCAATGGCCGATCTTCAGGATGCAGAATATGCAAGAGCCTCTGAGGTGCCGCAGCTTCATTGAGCATCTCAATATAAGTTTCAGCAACAGATTGAAGCGAGGATAATTCAAACATAAGGATGCTTCTATTTATATAATCCAAACTTATTCTTTTCATGAAAAACCCCGAGATTTCTCTCAGGGTTGATCAGAACTAAACTGTTAAGATGCGATTAAGGCTGAGCTTTTGGCGAAGGAGCAACAACATCTGATGCACCTTTGACTAAACCACCAGCGAGATCCAAAGCACCACCCATGACGCTTCCCGCGCCCGAGAGAGCTTTACCCGCCGCACCCGACGCAACTCCAAGAGTCTTGGCAGCATCAGACGCACTATTACCAACGATCGAACCTACTCCGCCAATGGCTGATTGGCCAATTGACTTTGTAGAATTATAGGCTGAGTCAACAGTGCTGCAGCCCGTGAACAAACAAGCTGTCGCAAGACTAGCTAAGATGAATTTAATGTTTTTAACCATAGTAGCTTATTTATAATGTATCAAAACTCAAAGGCGCAGGTGTATAAATAGTAGTCTATATTAACGACTCGGAATATTACTTTCCGAGTAATGGGAAACTCGAACAATCATGTATAGTTTTAAAGATTTCAGTACAGTCCAGTATGCTGGTGGGGAAACAGAAATGCAAGATTTCTATGCGTATAAGCGCAAGAAGTCACTTGCAGAAGAAGGCACCGAGAAGATTCGGGCAAACTTTAAGCAGTCACGGCACCCACAGCTAAGAGTGACTGATGATGTAAAAGAGGCTGAGGCCGCAAAGGCAAAGCCGGAGCCAATGGATGAAGCAAAGGATCCTCAGACATTGTCGAAAATCAAGGCTCGTCTAAAAAAGAAACCCATGGTCAAAGTTTCAGTTACGAAGCCAGTTGGCTATCGTATTGCGGATATCGGACCCGGTGGCGCTGAGCATAATGTACAGACTGGTTAATTAATGAAATCTTTTACACAATTTGTAAGTGATCTAACGCCCAAGGATGTTGTATTCGTATTTGAGCGATTCAATCCTCCAACAATAGCCCACGAAAAGCTGCTTGAACAAGTCGCAGAAATTGCAGCAGGTTCAGCCTATCGAATTTACAGTTCTCACTTTGAAGACGCCAAAAAGAACCCGCTAAAGCTAGAAGAGAAGGTAAAATGGATGCGCAAGGTGTTTCCGAAATATGCGCGAAATGTAATGAGCGATGATGTGAACACGGTGTTCTCAATATGTTCGAAATTATACGAACAAGGATTTACCCGCGTGACAATGATGACGGAGAGTTCCCGCGTCCTTGAATTTGAGGCACTGCTCAATGGCCACAACGGCGTTCAAACAAATGACGGCTTTTACAATTTTAAGGAAGGCGTCAAAGTCATTGGGTCTGAGAATTCCTCGCTGCAACTATCCGAATCGGCAATGCATACTGCTGCAAAGTCGAATGATCTTGAGGCGTTTGCAAAAAATCTCCCTTCCTCTTTCCAGGATCACGAAGAACTCTTTAATGCCGTGCGAAATGGCATGGGTCTCAAAGAGTCTCGCAACTTCCGTAAACATATTCAACTTGAATCCGTGAGCGATCGCAGAGAGGCATACGTCTCCGGAGACTTATTTGAAGTTGGCAATGAGGTAGTCATCAAAGAATCCGAGGAACTCGGCAAGATTACTCACTGTGGATCCAATTACCTCATCGTTGAACTCAATGATGGAAAGAAAGTTCGTAAATGGCTATCCGCGGTTGAACTCCTTGAAAAGAAAGAGATCACTCTTGAAAGTCAATTACTTCCAGTCATTTTAACATCATCTCCCGAGATTAAGGTGCACACACCTTCTCTTCAGGGAACACCAATTAGCTTAATCCGTAAAAATAGAATCGCATGAAAAATCTGAAACAAATTCGTTCAGCTTCACTTGCTGAAGAACATGGCGCAGGAGAATTCGGTACCGCAGAGTTAACGAACAAGTACAAGAATGCAACTCCGGGACAAGAGATGACAGAGACTCCTGGACACGAGTCAGTTCTAGCTGCAAAAGCTTCAGCAGCTGCAACTCGCGATCCTTCGAAGGAAAATCATCTGAAGGCGATGGCAGCACATAAAAATGCTCAGGGTTTCTTTAAAGGTCGCGCTCATAACTACCATCTTGACATGGCGGTCAAGCATGCAGAAAAAGCAGCAACATTTACAGAAGGTACAGAGGAAGATATGGCAAAGCATCATGCCGCAGCTCAGGCCGCAAAGAAAGCCGGCGACAATGACGCGTTCCATAAACATATGGATGCTAAGTACGAAGTTGCCAAGAAACAAGATGCAGAGAATGCAAAGAAGCCCGTGGTTAAAATTGGCGAGGAGCTGAAAGATGCTTGCTGGAAAGGTTATGAGGCGATTGGAATGAAAAACAAAAATGGCAAACAAGTTCCGAACTGTGTACCAAAAGAATCAGTCGATCTCCCGAGTGGCACCGATTTAAATGAGGCGAGTGGATATAAACAGCATAGCGGTACCGCCGCAATGCACTCTCAGGCAGCCAAGGGCAATCCTTCCATTTCCACTCATATCAAGGCTGCAAATTCTCATGAGAAGGCTTCCAATTCACATTCTCGAAAAATAGACAAACTCATTCGTAACAAGGCTCCCGCGGCAGATCTAACTCCTCATGAGACAATGGTCAAGCAGCACGATAAACAGGCAACCATGCATAAGTTCATGGCTCACCGTCTTATCAAGAAGCACATGAACGAGGCTGTTGAAATTGCCGAGGCGATTGATTTAGAGAAGAATGCAAAGATCACGAAGCATTCTCAGGAAGCAGTTGCCGCGGAAAGACGTGGAGATAAACAGGCTCAGCAATTCCATCTTGCAATTGTTTCAAAGTTAAAGAATGAATCGGTCGAAGTAACAGAAGCCACAAAAGAAACAGACGGTTCAGAAGAAGTCTCAATGGCAAAGAGTCAGCTCCTCAAGGTAGTGGACATGGCAAAAGACCTCGCCGCGGCCATGGATGACGAGGATGAACTCGAGGCCTGGATTCAGAACAAGATCACAACTGCATATAACGAATTGGATGACGTTCATTCCTATGTTGAATATGGTGAGGATCTTCAGGATGAAAAGTACGATGCTGCTGACAAGGATACTCCGGTGGATGAATCGGTCATTGCAGAGGAAACTGAAGATGGTGAAGAAACCGCAGGAATGTCCGATGAGGAAAAGAAATCATTGGCTCGTCTCCAGGCTCTGATTCGTCTCGGCCTCCTTGATCGGCAACGTCTTCCCATTATTTCTCGTGCAATCAAGAAGCTCGATACTCAAATGCCAATTAACAACATTGCTGAGAAAATGGCTCTCTTCGAGCTATTACATAGCATGATCTCAATTGTAACTGGAGACACTAGCGTATTTGCAAAGGTTCGCTCCTCGGTCATTCGTAAATAACCGCAACAATTATGCCTTCTCCAAAATCAATTGAAAACGAAAACCGTCTCGGACGAATCGAAGCCAAAATCGACAAACTCGCGGAAGCGATCATCTCCCTGGCGCGAGCTGAAGAAAAGCTTATGCAGCTTGAAGAAGATAAGAAATTTCTCATGGGCAAAATGGTCAAGCTAGAAGAACGGATGGAAAAGACGGAACGTGTATTGGATGAAAATTCAATGACAATTTCCGCGATCAATCGTATCTTCTGGATTGCTCTTTCCGGTACAATTGCTACTCTCATCGGAGCGTATTTAATGCGCAAACCCTAATTCATATGAAACCACAACTTATTCGTGCTCTTGTTTCTGAATATAATCAGATGGCCGAAGCCTATAACCTAAGCCCAGATCATCGAGTGGAACACGATGCAGGGTCGGCAGAGTTTGCAAAACATTATGTTTCCGGGCATAAACATGAGCACTCCACTAGCCCCACAGAAAAACATCAGAAAGATGCAGAAAAATTTCATTCTGATTATAGCGTGGATCATACGCGATCGGGTTTTGGCGGATCCGGTACATCCATCTATACTCATAAAGCCACGGGGCATCAATTTCAAGTAAATCGTACAGCTTCTGGAAAGGGCTTTTACGGTACAAACCATAACATTAAAGCCTTATAAATAGAGTAGCTTTCACTTCTCACATACAATCATGAACCTAAAATCACTTCAGTCAGTCGCAGAATCATACCTCGCAATGCTCAAGCCCAAAGCCGCAGCATCAGTTGCTCGTCCAAAATGGGTACCCACCGCAATTACTGAAGAGAATGTAACTGCATTCGTTCAGGCTGTGACTGAAGCCCGTGCGGCAGGTACGTCCGTTGTTGAATTCAATGGCAAGAAGTACGGCATCAAGAGCATCAAGGAAGATGCCTCAGAAGAAGATCAAGGTCTGGCCAAGAAGATTCAGGACGTTGGTACAGAAGATGCACCAAAACAGGCTTCAGATGAAGTTCCTGCCGAAGTCAAAGAAGAAGATTCAGAAGAGATCAAGGCGGACAATCACGACGAGAAGGAAGTAAAGGCTGACGAAATGCCCAAGCTCGACGATGCCGAAGTAGAAGAAGAACTTTCTGGCAATCAGCACAAACTGGATTTAAACAAAAACGGTAAGGTTGATGGAGACGACCTCAAGAAACTCCGCGGCGAAGAAAAAGAAGAAGATTCCGACGAGAAAGATGCGGATCATGCAGAACCCGATGCAGATGACATGGGTGGCGAAAGTGATAATGATGCAGACAACGAAGATGAAGATGAGAAGGACGAAGATGAGAAGCCAAAAATGACGGGTGAACAGGTTATGGCCTCTCTTGCCGCAGCATATGTAAAGATGACTGAAGGCGCTCCTGCCGATGCAGAAGCGGGTCCAGAAGTCATGGATCCTGCAACACAGAAGATGAAAGATGACGCTGATGATGAAACAGAAATTGTTGACCTGCTTCCAACTGCTGCGCAAGACGGCGCGGATAAACTCGATTCTGCTAAAAAACCAGCACCTGACAATTCATCTGAAGCTCTTCCAAAGGTTGCTATTGTTGATGCCCCCGTTAAATTAAAATAATTTAAATGAAGAACCCAAAGAGCACAAACCTTACTAAATCAATCTCTTCATCCTATATTGGGATGAATGAGACAGTGACCGAAGCGGGTGCTATGATTGACCCTCGGCAGGCTGGAATCGACAGTCATCAGGCTGATGTACGTGCTCATAGTCAGGCTCTTTCAGGGGCTGCACATGCTGCTTCAAAATTAGCAAATCATCATAATACTCCAGAATGGCATAAACATGCCGCGGCTTTACACGATCTCGCAATGGGACATGTCGGCACTCGCGAAGGTGAAAAGGCTCACATGGATATGCACACGCATCACTTTCCAAAAGCCCATGCTCGTCCTTTTGACGCAACACTTAGGAATTCGGTAATGACAAATGAGGGCATGACAGCAATTGTAAGTCGTAAAAATTCCGATGGATCATACGCTGAGGTTGGAATGAATAACAGAACTGTCATACGGGGATCGCATTCTAATATACTAAAAAAAGCAAAAGAATATGCAAAAGGACCTCATCGCGTTGAATTATTTCAAGGCGATCGCATTGGCCACGGAGCACCGAATAAAGTAATTCACTCGGAATAAAACAATTAACCAACACCTATATGAAATCATTGATTGAATCCATTAAACTACATTGGGAGGACTTTAAAAGTCTTTTCACAGCAAAGAAGCCTGCTTATTATTACACACTAGACGCCAACAAGGATGCCCAAAAGACACCGTGCCACGAAGAAGAGTGCACGTGTAGTGCCGAAGTAGCAGCTCCTCAGTCTTCCTATGAAGAAGATCTGCTCGAGCCTGCCGTTGAAGAAGAACTTCCGGACAATCTGAAAGGTGTACCAGCAAACGAAACGGAATCTGTTCGTACAAAAGCGCAACTCAAGAGCCTTTCTAAATTAGAACTTCAGGTCATCGCTCAGAGCGAAGGTGTCACACTTAGCGGCAAAGAAAACAAACAGCAGATTATTAATAAGCTTGCTAAATTGGCCCTCTAAGTGAATGAATCCATTTTCGGTATATCGTCAATTTCTTGAAGAGACCGCTCTGCTCGAATCGCAGTTTGATATTATCGAAGAAATGGTCGAGACTATTGCCGAAAAGAATGGCGTAGACTCTGATGTGATCTGGGAAGATTTTGAATCCGTAGACGATTATGAACTTCTCGAGGCTGCAATTGATGCCAAGGGCCACAAAAGCTCCACGGGGGGTTTAACTCAGAAAGGTCGGGATCATTATAATCGCAAGACGGGCGGTAATCTCAAAGCTCCGGTGACAACGGCGCCTTCTAAATTAAAGAAAGGCAGCAAGGCTGCAAATCGACGCAAGTCATTCTGCGCACGTATGTCGGGCGTGAAAGGGCCAATGAAGAAGCCCAATGGAAAACCCAGTCGAAAGGCTCTGGCTCTTAGGAAATGGAACTGCTAATGAGATATATACATAATGAGAATATTTGACGATTTAACCGAAGAAAACTTTTTACTATTCGCCTCTAAAAATTACAATAACCCTCAGTGTTTGGACATTGACGAATTTTATGATGATCTGGCCCGATTCAAATACATTAAAAGGCTTCTGAGAAAGTATCAGCAGTCGGGCCTCATTCAAGAAAGACTTGTTCTCAACCACCTCATTGTTCTCTATAACGTATTCGGAATCGAAGCTTCAAATCGCATGGTCTTCTATAAGATCGAAAAGGAATTATGGCCTTCATTAAAACCCTTTTTGGTCTTTCTTAATTACCTACCCGAAAAAGAAAAAGTAGAGATACCCCTGGACGAATACATCATAAAAACTCTCAGATCACTATGAGCATCATTTCAAGGACGGCGGATCTCTATTATACCTTTCGATTCTTAAAAATCTTAGTGACTCCATGGGAAAAGATGGATGCCTTTAAGTATGGCATCGTGGACAAAAACGGTAATATTTTAAAGAAGGCTTCGGAACTCAAAACATCGGATGAAAAGTCATCCTACACAATGTTTCACCGATTGGTGTTCAATATTAAGAAGCTATTGAATAAGCTTCCATTGGGACGTACTCGAATTGCCTCTTATGCCGCGGCACTCTATCTCATCAAGGAAGAAACTGGAATGTCGGAAAAAGGACTTCAGAAAATCTTTGAGCGGCTCGAGGATGTTGAGGTTGACATGGTTTTAAATGAAAACACATGGTTTCTCACGAAGAATGGAGAACTTCAGCCGGGCCGTTATACTCTGTGTCGCGATACCGCACTAATTCATACCGCTGAATTTCTTGCTCATAAAGGTAGCAAAATTAAAGTGACGGAGGCAGTCATCCCATCAGGTAAATTTCTAGGCACTCCAATTTTTAAAGTTCGACACGAATCCACAAATCAACATATTTACATTTCCACCGAGGATATCACACGATGAAATCATTCCTAGAAAGTCTCGCAGAAGATGCAGGAGCAACTCCCGCGAATGTAACGGGTGACAGTGCAACCATGGCCATGCCACCCACATCGGCAAAACTGACGAGACGCTATCGCGCATTTGATGTGGAACCCGAAGTCTTTAAGAAATTTGAAACAGGTCGCGTGAAATTCGAACGGTGGTCACGGTATTTGGATATGAATAATGAGAATCATAAACAGATTCATGAATATGCAAGAAGGAATGGAAAGCATGTCATTATTCTTCGCAATTCCGAGAATGGTGCTCTGAGAGCAATTCGTCGTAGGTCGGCAAACGGTCTCTAAAACTAAATTTAATTTAGTTGCGCCATTGGCGCTTTAGCTAGGCGTATTGGTATATATAGCCATTAGCTAATTTTTATGTGTCAACACATTCACATTTGTGTTTACATTTTACCAACATTAGAGTAGAATGATCATTCTATTTTAATCATGATCACCCTCAACCCAGCTGAATAATATGATTTTTGAAGAACAAATTTCACGCAAACCGGATTATTATCCTTGGACGCAGGATTACATTGAGGCGATGCAAAACGGATTTTGGACACATCGGGAGTTTAATTTCCAGAGTGACATTCAAGATTATCGAGTTACCTTAACTCCTCAGGAACGTGAGATGATTGTTCGGGCTTTATCCACAATCGGTCAGCTTGAAATTTCCGTGAAGAAGTTCTGGGCCAAGGTGGGTGAGAATCTTCCTCACCCTACGATCAACGATCTGGGCTATGTAATGGCAAACTCAGAGGTGGTCCATGGAGATGCATATGAACGCCTTCTTGATGTTCTGGGCATTGATGACTCGTTTGACCGTATTCTTCAGGAAGATATCATTCGTGGACGCGTCACCTATCTCCGCAAATACCTTCAGCCTTTTGCTCCGGATAAGAAAAAGCAATTCATCTACTCTTTGATTCTCTTCACCTTGTTTGTGGAGAACATTGCACTCTTTAGCCAATTCTATACCATTAGTTACTTTGGTCGTTTTCGCAATCTTCTCAAGGACACAAACAAGCAGGTCGAATACACCTCTCGTGAGGAGAATCTCCATGCCATGATTGGTATTAAGCTCATCAACGTAATCAAGGATGAACATCCAGAACTCTTTGATGATGAACTCAAGCAAAAGATTATTTCAGAGTCTCTTCAGGCAATTGACTATGAGTGCAAGATTATTGACTGGATCGTGAATGGTTATAGTGTTGAAAGCCTGAATAGTCCTCTCCTTCGCGAATTCATTAAGAATCGTATGAATGAATCACTTGTTCAGATTGGCTTTGAAAAGCTATTTGAGGTTGATCAGGAAATGGTCAAAAAGACTCTTTGGTTTGATGAACAGATTCTGGGCAATAACATGACCGACTTCTTCCACTCGCGCCCCATTGAGTATTCAAAGAAAGGTCAGAGCTTCAATCAGTCAGATTTATTTTAATGAACGACAAATATTATTGGTTAAACACTCACTCACGCCAGTTCCTTGAAAGGGGCTATCTGAAAGAGGGAGTGACCCCGGAGAAACGAATCCGTCAGATTGCGGATCATGCGGAAAAGCTTTTAGGCCTGAAGGGATTTGCAGATAAGTTCGAGGACTATATGGCGCGTGGATTCTATTCACTTTCCACTCCGGTATGGACAAATTATAGCAATGACCGAGGTCTTCCAGTGTCGTGCTTTAATTCTCATATTGGTGATCAAATGGAAGTGATTCTGAATAAGGCTGCCGAGGTGGGTATTATGTCGAAGCACGGTGGCGGTACCTCGGGTTACTTTGGTGATCTCCGTGCACGTGGCACGCCCATCTCCGTGGGAGGTGAATCTTCGGGTCCAGTACATTTTATGGAACTGTTTGATACCATTGCAGAAGTCATCTCGCAAGGTTCTGCGCGGCGTGGTTCCTTTGCTGCATATCTTCCAATCGAACATCCTGATATTGAAGAATTTCTTCAGATCCGTTCCGATGGCCATGCAATTCAGAACATGTCGATTGGTGTTACCATTACGGATAAATGGATGAAGTCAATGATCGAAGGCGATAAAGACAAGCGCGAGACCTGGACAAAGGTCATCAAGAAACGCTTTGAGACGGGCTATCCCTATATCTTCTTTACAGACACCGTGAACAAGAGTGCTCCTGCAATCTACAAAGAAAAGAAGCGCAAGATTAATTCGTCGAACCTTTGTTCCGAAATCTGCCTTTCATCCAATGAGGAAGAATCGTTTGTATGCGTGCTTTCGTCTCTGAATCTTCTTCATTGGGAAGAGATTAAAGAGACGGATGCAATTGAGACAATGGTTTACTTCCTCGATTCCGTAAATCAGGAGTTTGTGAATAAGACGGAGAATATGAAGTTCATGGAGGCTCCACATCTTTTTGCAAAGAATCAACGTGCCTTGGGTCTCGGTGTTCTTGGATGGCATTCATTACTTCAATCCAAGATGATTGGCTTTGAATCAATAGAGGCTAAGTTCCTGAATACCGCAATATGGAAAGTGATTCGCGAACGCGCAGATAAGGCCACTACTGAGCTGGCAGAGAAGTTTGGCGAGCCGGAACTTCTCAAAGGCACGGGTCGCAGAAATGTTACCACTCTTGCTGTTGCTCCAACTACATCGTCTAGTTTTATTCTGGGTCAGGTATCACCCTCGATTGAGCCACTGAATTCAAATTACTTTGTAAAGAAGTTGGCAAAGGGTTCATTCGCCTATAAGAATCCGTATCTCAAGGAAGTGCTCAAGAAGCACGAAAAGAATACGGATGACATCTGGAAGTCAATTCTTACGCATGGTGGATCGGTACTGCATCTCAAGTTTATGACTCCTGAAGAGAAAGAGGTATTCAAGACGTTCGGAGAAATCTCTCAGAAAGAGATCATTATTCAGGCATCTGCTCGTCAAAAATACATTGATCAGGGACAATCGTTGAATCTCATGGTTCATCCAAAGACCTCACCCAAGGAAGTAAATCAGCTCATGATTTTTGCTTGGGAAAATAACATTAAAACACTTTACTATCAACGCGGAACGCATCCGGCACAAGAGCTGGGTCGTAACCTACTCAACTGTGCATCCTGCGAAGCCTAATTATGAAAATTCAAAAAGACTGTAACTGTTGTGGTGCTGTTTATACCGTGTTGTTCACTCAGGTCGAACACGATGATAAAATCATAGATTCATTTGATGCGGATGAAGGTATCATCGAGCCCATCGATCGGGACGTTGAACCTCTTTACTGCCCATTCTGTGGAGTTCATGAGTCTGAAGATGCGCCCACGGAGTTCGACGAAGAAGTAGAATAATTTCCACCATATAAATACCGCATATGATGTGGTATTATAATGGCAAGGAATATAACCCTGTTGAACTGGATCCAAAGAAAGTTTACGGATTCGTGTATATCATCACGAACCTCGAAACTCATAAGAAATACATTGGAAAGAAACTGTTCTTTTTCAAGGGGTTTAAAAGTGTCAATAAGAAAAGAAAGCGAATTCTAAAAGATTCTGATTGGAGAGAGTATTACGGTTCGAGTAATGCGCTGCAGAAAGATATCGATACTCTTGGAAAGGACAGTTTTTGCAGAGAGATTCTTCATATCTGTGGAAGCAAAAGCGAGTGCTCCTATCTCGAAATGTACGAACAGATTACTCGTCAGGCGATTATTCTGGATGAATACTATAACGATCAAATTAGAGTAAGAGTAACTCGAGTTCAGCTCACAAAGTATCGCAAACAGTTACTTTAAGGTTTACATTTGACTCATATGGTGTATGATTGATCCATAATGATCGTCATCGACTACTCGGGTATTGCAATTTCTAACATCTTTACTCAGAGGCTAAATGTTTCCGAGTCTCTTATTCGGCATATGATTCTCAACTCTTTGAGAATGTACAATCTCCGTTATCGCAAGGAATACGGTAATATGGTACTTGCATGCGATGGTGGTTCATGGCGCAAGGAGATTTTTCCTCAGTACAAGGCTCATCGTAAAGCCAGCCGTGACAGTAGCGGCCTTGATTGGGTGGAATTCTTTCGTATTCTGAACCTTGTACGTGATGAGATTGCCGAGAATTTACCATACAAGGTTGTCCATATTCAGAACATCGAGGCGGACGATATTATTGGAACTCTTGCGGAAAAGACTCAGAACTTTGGTCAGCACGAACCCGTGATGATTGTTTCTGCGGATAAGGACTTTATTCAACTTCAGCAGTATTCGAATGTAAGGCAATTCTCCCCAATGACAAAGAATTTGGTCAAGGAGAAGGATCCGGTTCGTTATCTCCAGGAGCATATTATGCGTGGTGATAGCGGAGATGGCATTCCTAACATTCTATCTCCCGACAATTGTTTCGTGGATAAACTACGTCAAAAGCCAATCTCCTCAAAGAAGATTGATGCATGGATTGCCGATTATAGCAACCTTTCCACACAGATGGAACAAGAAACATATCGCAACTTTCAGCGAAATCAGGCCCTGATTGATCTTAGCCGAGTACCTCAAAGTAAGAAGGATACTATTATAAATACATATGATTCGGTGAAAACTCATTCGAATATCTTGAACTATCTTATTACAAAACGCTGCGGATTACTTATTGAATGCGCTGAGGAATTTAATACACTATGATCTCATTACTCGTACATGAAATACTACAAAAGGTTTCAGCAATGGAAAGCACAGAGACGAAGATGGCTTTTCTGAAACAGCATAATTCACTCGAATTACGTGATATTCTTCGAGGATCCTTTGACGATTGCATTCAATGGAATCTACCCTTGGGAAAACCCGTGTATGACGGAAGACTTTCCAAAGTGGGAGAATCTGCTTCCTCTCTTAAATTAAAGATTAAAATATTTCACTATTTTGTAAAAGGTGGAGCTGGCGATGCAATGAAACCAGCAAAGAGAGAGAATATGTTTCTTCAGACTTTAGAATCAATTCATCCTCAAGATGCTGAATTGGTTCTTGCAATGAAGGACAAGAAACTAGAGACTCTTTATCCGGGCATTACTCGAGATTTAGTACAAAAAACCTGGCCGGGTCTTATTCTCAAATAACAATTTCCTGAAAGAACCAACACGGTATCTTCTATATTAAATATAGAAAAAATGATCATCTCACAACTGGACCGACTTAAACAAGATTATCAAGAGCTGGATTATTACATTCAGCGTCTCCAGAAAGAAGGCAATATTACATCAGTGACAGGAATGCAAAGAAAACAGAAATTTCTCCAAGAGGTAATTCACTCTCTTCAGGCCGAAGAACCCACGCTTCAGGTGGCGTAATAAAAAGATTTACATTTGATTGAAGTAGGTGTAGAATATACACTTATTCGTATTATTTTATCATGAACATTTTTTATCTACATTCGGACCCAGTCATTGCTGCTCAGATGCAGTGTGACAAGCACGTGGTCAAAATGATTGTCGAATCGGCACAGATGCTTTCAACTGCGCATCGTCTCCTTGATGGCACTCTTATCGAAGGCAAGCGGATGGTTCCCGGCTCTATTCCTGTGCGCTGGCGCAAATACAAATCCTGGATTCATCCAGATTCAGTAAAAGAACAGACTCTCTATAAATCTGTTCACATAAATCACCCATCCACACTCTGGACAATGGAATCATTGGCCAATTACAACTGGCACTATCAGCATTTTGTGGCACTCTGTGACGAGTATAAGTATCGGTACAACAAGATTCATGCCACCGCGGCTCTCCTGACTTTTTTACTCGATGAAATTCCCGACAACATTCCGGATATCGGACCAACACCGGTTCGATTGGCAATGAAATCAAATCCAGAATGTATGCATCCTCAGGATCCGGTACGTTCGTATCGTGAATTTTATCAAACAAAACAGAGTCGTTTCAAGATGGTATGGACCAATCGCAACAGACCCGAATGGTTTATAATTCAATAAACATATGCCCTATTATGATTATGTCTGTGAAAAGTGTCATCATGAATTCAATAAATTTGAACTTATTGATAATCGCGACAATCCAGTAAAAGAAGCATGCCCATCCTGCAAGAAGATCGGAGCAATTGCAAGGGGTGTGACTGCTGTGCAACTGAGCTATTCTGGCTTTAAATCCATGTACTCGCGTGCGGGTGACGGTTGGAAGGAAGTCCAACAGAAAATAAAGAAAGGATCCGGAAGAGGCAATACAATTCGTACTAAATAATTTCAATGGCTAAATCCAAATCAAAACAGAAACAGTCAACTGCTGCTGCAATTCCATCGATTAAGCTTGAGAATCTGCGCAATGTAGAACCTCTCACAAATACTCAAAAGAAAGTATTTGCAGCATATAAGAAGAAGAATCATCTTTGTTTATCCGGTTCGGCTGGTACCGGCAAGACCTTTCTTGCCCTCTATCTTGCCATAGAGGAGATTCTAAAGGGTGATTCTCCTTATGAAAAAATCGTCGTTGTTCGTTCGATTGTACCGACACGTGACATTGGTTTCCTTCCGGGTGATCGCGAGGAGAAGGAATCAACATACCTTGCTCCTTACATTTCGATCATGGCGGAACTCTTTAATGATCGTATGGCATGGAATAAATTAGTTGCAAAAGGAACCGTTGAATTCCTTACAACATCTTTCATTCGTGGTATTACTCTTCGCAAGTCCATTGTCATTGTGGATGAAATGCAAAACCTTACATTCCACGAACTCGATTCAATCATTACTCGTCTTGGTGAAGATTGCCGATTTATTATGTGTGGTGATTACTATCAATCCGACCTTGAAAAGAACAAGGATAAGAGTGGCATTCTAGGGTTCATGGCGATTGTTTCTCAGATGAAGTATTTCTATTCCGTAGAGTTCACCTGGCAAGACATTGTTCGCTCGGGTATTGTGCGGGATTATATTATGACAAAAGAATTTCTGGATAAGGGTAAATAATGAATAAGAACAAGAACACAGAGAAACCAAGCGAATTTGATCGCGAGGCGCAGAAATATCAAAAGAAAAAGAATGCGCATCCATCCAGAGTCGTTGACGAAAGCGAATATGATTATAAGATTCAAGGTCCGGTCAATGCACAGGATTTAATTCAAGACTTTGAATGATATTTACTCACAAGCCAATCGACCTAGGATATAAGGATCTTCTCTGCGAGACTCTTCAGACTGGTCGTACCTATGCAACTCCGACAGGAAAGAAGTATCCTTCGATTACAACTGTTCTGAGTATTCGTCACGAAGGCGAGATCCAGGCCTGGCGCGCCCGTGTGGGAGAGGAAGAAGCAAACCGCATTAGCAGTAGGGCGTGTATCCGCGGCGAGGCTGTACATAAATTAGTCGAGCGATATGTACAGAATGAGGAGTTAATCTCCAAGGACTTTCTGCCTCATGTTTGGCATGCTTTTACTACGATCCGTCCTATTATTAAATCTCGTTTAAACAATATTGCACTGTCTGAAAGCCCTCTCTTCTCGGATCACCTTCAGTTGGCGGGTCGCGTTGATCTTGTTGCGGAGTTTGATGGAGTACTATCAATTGTGGATATTAAGACATCTCGAAGGGTGAAAGAGAAGGCCGACATCGATAACTATTTCCTGCAGGAAGCCGCATATGCCATTATGTTTGAGGAGCGCACTGGCATTCCTATTACAAATCTTGTCACAATCATGGTGGTTGATGAAAATGAACCGCGCGTCTTTAAAGAACACCGTGACAATTGGACGGAAGAACTCATAAAAACAATCCACGAATACAAACGAAGAAAGCTGTTTGGTAACTGATATACATAATCCATATATGAAAACATCACTTGAAAAAACATTGGGTAATCCGCTAATCGATATGCTCATGAGCCAAGAGAAAAAGCCCAGCGCATATTTTACAGACAAACCTATTGGTCATATACACGAGTACTACCTTGTGGGTCAGATTGAAGAAGCGAGCAAATATACCGAGTGGTTTAATCAAATCCGTCATTGCCCTCCGACCGACTTAATTAAGATCTATATTAATTCGAGTGGTGGTGATCTATGGTCTGCAATTCAATTCATGCGAGTCATTCGTGAATGCAAGGCAACAGTGATCGCCTCGGTTGAGGGAGCCTGTATGTCCGCAGCCACGATCATCTTCTTAATGAGCGATGACTACGAAATCACTCCACACTCGATGTTTATGTTTCACAATTACTCGGGTGGAACAATGGGTAAGGGCGGAGAGATGATCGATCAGATCAAGCATGAGCGCAAGTGGTCCGAAGACCTGCTCAAAGAAATCTATTCAGATTTCCTTAATCCCAACGAAATTAAATCCATTCTTGACAACAAGGACATTTGGATGACGGGAGAAGAGGTGGTTCAGCGTTTGAATAAGCGCAATAAAATCGTGAATAACAAGAAGCGCAAGGGTTCAAAAAATGAACAAGCTTGATCTTTTAGTTGTAGGAGTTGGTCTCCTTGTTTGCATAAGCATGGCCTCTTTACTCATCTGGATTGACTGGCACGATCAGGATTGAACTATTTTCGGCGGCTGTTGGTAGTCAATCACTTAGGACATTCTTAGGTGTTTACTTCTCTGGGAGTTTATGTAGGATAGTGATATGAACAAATTAAGTCACATATCACACGTCAGTAACGTAACCCTTGCGGATGGTTCAACCGATGAGTTCGATCATATCAATGAATGCTGGCCCTTTGATGGCAAGATGAGTGCTTTGCTCTTTATTGATCTAGAGGCACTGCGGGCACCAATTGGTCAGCAAACGTATAAGTGGAAGGTAGTTATGACCGCGGATACCTTTGAGGTGGCCAAAGAACATTACAAAATAGCATCCGCTTAT
>Ga0208974_1000287_pt1 | contig 22030 bp, 21 predicted proteins | sample GreLakmeER15MSRF_FD_187699 | JGI IMG/M metagenome (GOLD analysis project Ga0208974, IMG submission 187699) | Freshwater lentic microbial communities from great Laurentian Lakes, MI, USA - Great Lakes metaG ER15MSRF (SPAdes) | ecosystem: Environmental > Aquatic > Freshwater > Lake | place: Great... | reverse complement strand
GGGCATAAAGGAAAAGGAATGTCAGCAATGGTTCATGCTGCAACTCAAACTGTATGCGGACGCAAAATTAACAAAACCCATGCCTAAACCCATTGTGTTTGCGCAGTCGCATAAGTAATCAATATGAGCACGGAATCAAATCAAAAAAAAGTCAACGCCAAAACGGGACGGCCCAAGGTGTCAAGCCGTGGAGGCGTTAGAGTTAATGCCGGACGCCCAAAAGGTTCAGTGGCCAAGGTCACCATCAGTTCCTTGCTGGACTCAATTGAACTGCAAGGCGGTCAAAGCTACACTGACCTACTGACTCAAGACTTCCTGGCTGCTCGTAGAGGCAATGATTCGGGACTCACTGCCAAGTACCATAATCTAATCTTGAACAAGGTAATGGCCACCATGAACTCAATTGAAGTGAGTAATCCACAAGATGAAGTTGATGCCAAGTCAGCAGCGTTCACAGCCGCCTTGGCCAAGATAACTGAAATTGCTGCCACAACTAAATAACACTATGCCAAAGAAGAATGTCAAACTATCAGTCAAGCGTGGTGAGAAACTGCCCGTATCAAAAGGCGCAGGTTTGACAGCCAAGGGTCGTGAGAAGTATAATCGTGAGACAGGCTCGAATCTTAAGGCACCTACGCCAACAGGCGCACGCCATGACAGTTTCTGTGCTAGATCAAAAGGTTGGACTGGCGAGCGCGGTCGGGCCGCTAGAGCAAGATGGAAGTGTTGATATGAAAAAGAAACCAGCAGGATTGTATGCCAACATCCAGGCCAAGCGTGATCGCATTGAGTCAGGGTCTGGAGAGCGTATGCGTCGAACAGGCGCCAAGGGTGCGCCCACAGCAGAGGCTTTTCGCAAGAGCGCAATGACAGCAAAGAAACCCAAATCAAAAGGAAAAACAAAATGATGAGACCCAACTCAAAAACACAAATGGATACCGGACTGGGCTTTGATGGCGCAGGCATGGAATCTACAGGCAAGGTGCGTGGTGGCTTGCACGTGAATCGATTCACAGGCTACATGAACGATGGCCGCTTGGTCAACAAAGGCCGTGGACCCACTGTGGGCAATCAGGGTTGTGAAGATGCCAGTCGTCCAGGAGCCTCCGCTTCAGTAACTCGAGACCCTTATGTGTGTCCTCCAGTGAGTGGCACACCAAAGCTGCCAGCTCAAGGTAGTGTGCGTGATTCAATCAACCGTGGCAGTCAGGTTCGTCCAGCCTCCATGATGGCAGTGAAGAAGCCTAGCAATCCTGATTCAATCCGTGCCAAACAAACAGGTGGTCCAGGTTATGGTGCTGTGACCAAAGGCACTCGTCCTGTGGCTCCGGCTTCAACTGGTGGCATCAACTACGGCCCCAAGAGCCAATATTAAGGACTGACCATGAGCGTGCCTTTTTCCCCCATTGGTCGTAGTATCATTGCCCCATACACAGATGATTCAACAGACACCAGCATTACTATCACTCCTGGATCTGCAGGCTTGCCCAATGTGCTTTACTGTGTGAATGTGGACACAGCCAATGTGGTTGTGGTCAGCACCAGCTTTGACGCACTAGACACCAATGCCACCATACCCACATCTGGTGCCAATGGTATCGGCGTTGTGATTGGTCCCTCCAGCACAGCAATGATTCGACTACCACAAGTGCCTTATGTTCAAGGCAACCTTTATGTGTCAGTGGCAGGTGATTCAGCCACAGGCAATGTGTTTATTACTCCAGGAGTGCTATAATGCCAACTCAAATAACCGCCGCACTAGAAACTGTGGTCAACACAGGCAGTCAGAATCTCTACACCATTACCACAACACCCACCACACCAGGCATCAATCCAGGCAACGTTGTGATAGCCAACACAGCCGGTGGATTCACTACCAACAGTTTCCGTTCATACCGTGTGGGTGACACTGTGACAGTATCTGGCACTCAAGGTGGCACAGGCTCAATCACTGGCTACACTGATCCCACCACCTACTACATTGTGGGAACCAATCAGTCCAGCAACTTTGTGTTGAGTACTACCCCTACAGGAGCCAATGTAATCACTGTGGCTGGAAGCACAACAGGCATGAGCTTTGTGGCGTCAGGCACTGTGTTTCCTCCTGTGACAGGCGCTGTGCAATTTGACACAGTGACATCACCACAACAGGTGGTGTTCAGTGCCATCACTGCCAATGTGGGCACTGCCATCACTGCCAATGTCACAACAGGTGTGTTTGGCCTGGCCAACGTTGCCAACATTGCTTATCAGTTGAATGGCTATGTTGAAGTCACAAGTGTGCCGGCCACATACGGTTGGGTCAACACGGACACCAATGCCGCTGTTGGACCAACTGCACCCGCAGGCATACCATTAAGCACTACCTTTCTAAACCCCACAGCCAATGCTGTGAATGTGGCTTTAAGAGTGAGCACACTGGATGGTGCACCATTTAGACTGCCAGCACAGATTCAAGCAGCCGCTGCCACTGTGAGTCAAGTATCAGGCTACACTGTAGCATAAGGAAACACCAATGAGATTATCAACTAAAAATATGCAGGCCAAAGAGATCAACCAGTCACGTGGTCCCACAACAGGCAACCACAACACAGGATCCAAACGTGCAGACGCCATGAGCGAGAAAAGCAAGACAGGATCAGAGAAATCAGCACTGGCTGACATGGTCACAGACGCTGTGGCCCGTCGCGGTGAACTCATGCGTGGTGTTAGAGATCCAGCAGTGGAGCCCGTCAAGGCCACTGTGAATGTTGGTCGTGGCCCCACAAAAGGCAACGCTGCCAAGCAACAGAAATCAGGTGCTGCCCGTCGAGGTGCACTAGGCGCTAGTTCAGGCTACTGATCAACCCCCACTAGAGCACACAGGGTGTGTTCTAGTTCAAGATTTGTTTTGACAAGGAAAAGACATGAACAAACGACCAACCCCCGCACCCGCAGAAAACATCTGGGATGACGCTGTAGAACCTGCAGCCCCAGTTGAGCCTGATGCAAAACCCCCTAAACTAAAAAAGCCAGCAGCACCGTCTGCACCTGAACGAGACTTTGATCTAGAAGGTCTCATGACAGACTTTCCCACAGCTCGAGACCTTGAACGTTTTGTGTATGATGAAACAGGCATTGTGCTGAACCTAAAAGGTCGTGCCAACAAGCTGAAGTATCAAGTGGCCATGGACACACTCAACGGCATCAATGTTGAAGAGAAGTTCATTGGCCGAGACAATCCTTATCTAGACAAAACAGATATGGTGCCTGAAGATCCACTCAAGACCCTGCCACCCAGAGACCCTGCCATTCCTGGCCGTGAAGATCTACAGAATGAATTCTTCACTGCATTTGTGCCACACTCGGATGCGGAGTATCACTCTCAAGGTCGCAAGATGCACTGCACATTCAAGAAGTATAAGAATGGTATGATCACCTATGAAGTGATTGGTCCTATTGAACCCAGAGCACATGGCGAAAAGATTGACAAGTGGGGCAAGATTCGTCCCGAGATCATTCGCTGGGTAGACCCCAGAACAGGTGAACAGATTGTGCAGCGTCCTGATGGCAGCTTTACACCCATTGGTCGCAGACTCAAGGCCATGATGCAGACATTCCGATACAACACCACAAATCAGTGGGTCAAGTACGTGGACAGAGACTTTATATCACTCAATCACAAGGCAGCTATCAATCCTTGGGAACTGGACGCATAATGGCCGACACACATCCTGCCATAAGAGATGGTCAGATACATGCAGCCGTAGAAGCACGGCGTGTGGATGATACCAAGATCCTGCAAAAGGTCAATGCTGTGAACCGTGAAGCGTTTACCCAACGCTTTCCCAATCAGATAGAACATCACATGAGATTGGTGAGTGAACGCTTGCAGGCATGCTTGACCAAAGATGCTGACACAGTGCTCACTGACACCACCACCTGGTTGGCCACAACAGAAGACATCCTGAACTTGAGTCTGGCTCTCAAAAGCCTTAACCAAGTGCGTCAAGACTGGCGCTTGCCTGCGGTTGAATAATGCTTGATCCCATTGTGCTCATGCGTAGAGCCCTGCGCTGGGTCATGGATCAGCACAGCATCCCCTCTGAAGCCTGGCACACACTCACAACAGATGCACAACAAAAGCTACAGGACTTGACCATTGCTGTAGCTGATGACATGCGCTACAATGGTTTGAAATACTTTAGACCATTTGAACATCAGCGAGCATTCTTCAACACCACTACAGATCGTAGAGGCATCTTGGCTGCCAACAGGATTGGTAAGACAGTATCAACATGTTATGAAACTGCCTATCACCTTACAGGAGCATATCCCGACTGGTGGACAGGACACCGTTTTGACAAGCCCATTACTGTAATGGTGGCTGGCGAAGGATGGAGTCAAGTTGCGCTGGTGCTACAACAAGAGCTGCTGGGCACACCAGATGTCAAACTGCGTGATCAACTAGGCACAGGAGCCATACCCCGAGACGCCATCATAATTGACACCATGCGAGGTGATGGTGCCAACTGTATTGGTGTAGAGATTAAACATGCAACAGGTGGCAAGAGCTATTTGTTGTTTGCCAACTACACACAAGAGGTGCGTCAGCTGCAAGGATTCAAACTTAACCTTGCGGTGTTTGATGAGCAGCCTCCAGATGACTTTTTCTCTGAAATAGTAACACGTACTGCCACCACACAAGGCATGGTGCTGTGCAGCTTTACACCACTCAAGGGTCTTAACGGCCTGGTGTCAAAGTTCTGGAACAAAGAAGAGGGCTACGATTATGTTAGAGTGGCCTGGGATGATGTGCCTGAATATGATCCCTGGGGCGAACCATTTTTGCTGATGGAAACACGACGCCAACTGGAACGCGACTACCTGCCACATGAGCGTGAAGCACGTATGCAGGGCAAGCCCATTCAAGGTAAAGGTGCTGTGTTCCAGATCCGCGATTGGCCCACCTACAAGCCTAGTGAAATTGACTTTAGAAGCCTGCCCAACATACATAGAATTATTGCACTTGACTTGGGCTTGGTCAACGACAAGACTGTGATCAGTCTCATGTATTGGGATCCTTATGAACGAACAGCATACCTACACAAACAGATCTTGGTTCAAGGCATTGAAGAAGCTGTGCCCACACAGTATATCAATCACTTACTTCGTCCTGAAGTGTTTGGCACTCCTATTGTGCTACCTGCTGACGCAAGTACTGCTGGCAGATACACCATGAGTGCATCCAGCATAAGAGAACTGTTTGAATCTTATGAACTCAATGTGCATGCCAAGGCCATTATGAATCCACCTGACTCGGAAGGCAGAGTGACCAATCACAAAAGCTACGGCATCAACCAAATGCGACAAATGCTGGAAGTTGGTAGTCTAATGATCAACGAGAACTGTGTGGATTTCCTGCGTGAAGCACAAAACTACTATGTGGATCAACAAGGCCGCTTCAGTGATCCTGATGACTGCATTGACAGTGCTCGTTATGCCATACTGGGCTGTCTAAACGGTCTTGCTGAACCCTGGGACAACCGAACACCACAACAGCGCATGGCAGCACAGCGTGATCGTTATGTACGTAGAGACGACTCCACCCGGCCTGCCTGGAAACGATCATACTCACCAGAATAATGCAGCATTAGCCTGGCTTTTTATGATGCCACTAAATACTGTATCCCGAGGAAACCCCGATGTTGGACATAAAAAATATACCCATTGAAAAGATCAATCAGAACCGAAAGCAAAACGCTATCTTTGTTCGCATGAAGAATCAAATGGACGTGAAGATGGCAAGTTATCTACGCTATCTAGGAACCAAGAACGCTGTGAACCGTGCTAGTGATTACCACTACTTGGTTCTGGCTGTGACGGACAGCACAGCGCCTGTAAACGGCATAGATTATATCCACCCCACTGTGAAACCTGCTGTGGATTATGCCACTGCTGTGATCACCAAAGGGCTTGTGCCACACGGCGAGATCAACTTTGAGTTTGTGGCTGATTCTGAAGAAGATGAAGTAGCTGCTAGACAAGCCACAGACATGGTGAGCAAGGTTGTGAACCAAATGAATGACCCGCACTTTATCATGGAACGCTGGGTAATGGATGCTGCCATGCACAAAAACGGCATGATGATGATCAAACCCATTCGTGAACAGATTGTGCGCTATGTCACCACAGAAGGCACAGCAGATCAGTTGCTGGCTTTTGAACAACAAGCAGCTGACTCTGGACTCACTGCTATGCGTCAGAGCCGACGCAGAACCAGTGTGGATCTACAGTCAGCCCTGGCAGAGATACAACAGAATCTAGGCGAAGCAAGATCAGCAATTGACGAAGCACAACTGGATCTCATGGTCAAAAACTTGCCCCTGGACCCTGAAGACACAGACGAGCCCATGGATCAGCCTGCTGCTGTGCTGGAAGCTGAACAATCAGTCTTGACAGACGCCATCAATCGCAACACCATATACACTGCCAAGTACAAACTCACAGGCTACAACATCAACATCAAGTTTCACCCTATTGCACAGCACTACTGGATCTGTGATCCCACTGTGGCTGAAATGCGTGAACAACCTTTCTGTGGTTATTATGACCCCATGAGCATACAAGAGGCCTTGGAATTATATCCCAGTATCAATCTGGAAGAATTTAGAACACACGCTGAATACAACATGAACGGTGCATACCAAGCAGGATCTGTCTTGAACAACCTGGCCATCCACGCACGTGACTCTGTGCCTGTTATGGGTATCCCTGTGAGTTCAGCATCAAGTGCTGACCCAGACTCAAGACAGATATCAATTGTCACAGTATGGAACCGCTACGACATAGATGGCGATGGCGAATTGGAACTGGTAGAACTAATCTATTCAGGCTCATACATCATATCAGCACGTGAAGTAGAGTTTATCCCTGTGGCCAACATGTGCCCCAAACCCTTGCCCGGCAACTTCTACGGCATGAGCATTGCAGAGTCAGTGATTCCCATGCAGGAATACGCAACATCAGCCGCAAGAGCTGAAATACAGTTGGGCCTCTTGACAGCAACGCCAAGATTGGGCGTGAAGCCTGACAGACTGGACTTTGAAATGCTACAGGATGGAGAAGCTGCCATTTTTATTCTGGACTCAAAGTTCAATCCTGCCACAGACGTGTATCAGATTCCACCACCGTCAGGCAACTTGCAGTTCCTAGAAGTGGCCATGAACCGTATTCAGCAAGACACCATGAGCATGATTGGCATGACCACACCCAGTGATGTGTTCAACCCTGAAGTTATGGCACCTGGCAACTCGGGCATCAAGCTACAGATGGCACTCACACCCAATCAGATCATTCAAGACAACACAGTGCGCAACTGTGCGGAAGGCTTGAGAGAAGCCTTGTGGTTGGTGTGGCGCACTCTGATCCAGTATGGTGATGACTATGGTGTCAAGAAGCTGGCAGCCAGCGCACACCCTGACAAACAGCCTGTTTACCTAGACTATCTGGCCTGGGATGACATGAACTTTTGTGATCGCAAGCAGGTGCACATTGAATTGGCACTGGGCATGATGTCAGAAGAGAATGCTCTGGCCCGTACACAGATCATCCAAAAGGTGCAAACAGAATTATACAACACAGTGCAAGGCATGGTTGGTTCAGGCACACTAACACCAGACATATTCAAGAAAGTCAAGAAGCCTTTTGCGGATACCTTGTATCAACTGGGTGTGAAAGATTGCGACACCTACTTGCCTAGCGACGAAGAAGTTGCGCAAATGATCTCACAAGCACAAGAAGCTGCCAAGAACAAAGAACCATCAGCAGATGACAAGAAGAAACTGGCTGATGCCAACCTAGCAGATGTTCGGGCAAGACAAATACAAGCAGAAGTTGCAGGCGAGGATGCCGAAAGCCAATTGGACTTTATGTCAATGGCAGCTGGTGACCCAAAAGTTTACAGCTAACATGTGCAGCAGTGCAAGTGCAAAAATATTTGCACTGACACTGCAACACATACAATACTACACAGCACACAGCACACATAGCAAAAATATTTGTGCTGATACTTGCAACACATACAATACTACACAGCACACATAGCAAAAATATTTGCACTGACGTTAACTAGCTAAATACTTTACACAACAAAGCAACAGTTGTTTTGTTGTGTTATATTTTTATGTACTGGAGTATTAAATGTTAAAAATTAAAGCGCAGCAAACTTTGCAAAAAGTTATGCAAAACAAAAATGTGTTAGCAGTGCAAGACGCTGCAATGTTAGTGTGCAGTGTTGACGCTGCTATTAGACAAAACTTAAACAATGTGTCTCACTGGACTTACAACGACGACAACGTGTTTGTTATTACAGGGCCTACACTGGCTATTACTGATGACGTGCAAGTTGACGACTTGTACGCTGCTTGGGATGTTATAGTAAAAACATACGCAGCAAAGCAGCTAGCATAACGTAAACAATAATGCTGGCACAAATATTTTTGCTAACGCTATTGTAGCACACATTGCAAAAATATTAGTGCTGGCATTACTGTGCTAAATACTTTACACAACAAAGCAACAGTTGTTTTGTTGTGTTAATTTTTTTATGTATTGGACTTTATATGCAACACACACAACTAATAACTTTTTGTAAGTTAATGACCCCAGCAAGTTTTAACACATGGCTTGCTACACTTACAGCGGAGCAAAAAACACAAATGTTCCCAACTTTTGACCATTACTTGGACTGCGTTCCAAAATGATAGTGCAAATAACAAACAGACACAATCGTGTTTACAATGTGCAACAGCACAGTGTAGTGGATCGTGCGTTTGGCTCTGGCATATATCAAGTGGGCAGCTTGCGCTACCTGCGTAAGTTAGTGCCTACAGCTAGACGCATAGTTGATGTTGGCGCTAATGTTGGCACCAACACTATTGAATACGCAACTTGGGCACAAAATGTAGAAGCATTTGAATGCAGCGACATAACTTACCAATTGCTACAGCAAAACATTGCTGCTAATCGTCAGCGTCAGGGCGGCAAGCCCTGGTACCCCTACAGTGCGCTAGACATCACAGGCACAATAACAACACACAAAACAGCACTAATGGATCGGTGTGCAACAGCATACGTAAATCACCGCGAAGCTGGACTTGCTGACTTTGTGCGTTATGATACTGGCGACCAAGCATGCACAACAGCAACTATTGACAGCTATGGGTGGCAGGATGTTGACATTATCAAAGCTGATACTGAAGGCACTGAATGGTTGGTAATACAAGGCGCCCAGCAAACTATTGAACAGTGTCGTCCTGTAGTGGAAGTAGAGTTTTGGAACTGGGAAAAACGCCTGGGCTTGCACAATCAACACATGCTGGACTATTTTCACAGCATTGACTATGTGCAAACAAACAACGCAGGCGATACAATTGCCTGGGACGCACACGGACGCTGGAACAAAGCACTTGCACGGGCTGCAGGGCAACGAAACAGCGCAATGGACAGATTTTTTATACCAAAGGAACGGTTATGATAGATGATGCAACAATACAAGCGTTTAACACACGCCTAACAGTGGACTTTAACAACTACAAAAAGTTTACACCAGCACAACGGGATCAGGCCAAGCAGTACGGTAGCGATGCAGAAGCACTGCTGAAGAATCGTGAACTGGCCTTGTTCGTTCATCACTTTAAATTTACATTGAGTGATATCCTGCTGACAATTGTGAGCCATAGTGATGAAGCCAATGCACACAGAGTGGCAGTGGCCAATCAACTCACAGGCATTGATGCGTTTATTGGCAGCCTTAAACAAGCTGTGTTCATGCGCAACCGGATACTGGAGTGGGAATCAGCTCCAAAACAGAATCAATAAACTGGTATTTTAATCACCTGGACTAAATATCTCAACAACGGTAAGCTTCGGCCCCGGTTTGAAACAAGGAATTTTAATGACAACCATGATCACGCCTAACAGCACTGACCCAGTCGGCGCAGCGGCCAATGACAACCCAGCAGTCCCTAGCCTGGACTCAATTGCAACCAAGATGACCGCCATGCGAGAGCAGACCGAGCGTAATCTACTTCGTGCAACCGAGCAGACTGCAGCAGGCACACAAGAGCCTGTGGCCCACGAGAGTGTAGAGCCAGAAGTTGCTGATGCCAGCGACACAGAATACCAAGACGACACTGTGGAATCAGAGGCCCCTGAAGAGGTAAGCACTGACGCAACAGAAAACACTGGTGAAGATCTAATAGACTTTATTGAATTTGCAGAGACTAACCCCAATGCCAAGTTCAAGTTCATGAAGAACGGTAAAGAAGTTGTGATTGACGCCAAAAAAGCCGCAAGTATTCTAGGTCAAGGTGGAGCAATACACGAAGAAGCACGCCAGTTAAAGGTTGAGCGAAGTGAGTTTGATGAATATCTTCAAGCTCAACGTGCTCAACAAGAAGGACTAACACTGGCTATGGAGTTTACGGTAGAACCACGCTTGCAAGGTGCCTACGATGAAATTGTGAAAACGCAAGGTTATCAGACCACGTTCCAACAACAGCTTGCCAGAACGCAAGATCCCGGACAACAAGCCAGGATTCAAGCTAGTATGCGACAGAATGAGCAATACATTCGTCAACAGCAAGGCATAATTGGACAACTGAAACCCGCAGTGGATCAATTTCGACAAGTTCGTCAGCAACAAGTGAGTGAAAGATTAGATTCTGCACGGAAGTCGTTCCAGGACAAGGAGTTGAGAAACGAATATGTCTATAACGAACTGCGTGACAAAGTCGTGAAGATTTGGCCACAAGCACATAGCGAGATTATTCCTGGCATTGCCAATATTGATTTGATCAGTTCGGATGAAAATTTACTAGCGTTGGTGAGAGATGGTCTAAAGTTTAGATCTAGATCTACCACAAAGTCAGCAGGCAGCTCAATGGCAGCCTTGACACAACGCCGAGGAGGATCATCCACTTCAAGATCAACTGAAGATAGCATAAGCAAACTTCGTGAACAAGCCAACACCGGCGATAAAAAAGCCGGAGACAACTTACTGGTGCAGCGTTTACAACAAATACGCGGCGGCAGGAGATAATAGCCAACATTCAAGGAGAATATTATGGCAGAAATTACAACAAGTCAAATTGGTAACGGTACTACAGCATACGGCTCGGACATCGTTGTCAAGGATCTGGATCTAGACGTATCCAATCGTGTAAAAGACGATACACCTGTTCTAAACATGTGTATGAGCAAAAAGCGCAAGGTCAACTCCACGCTACCTTTGTGGACTGATGACATCTATCGACTGCCAGCTGCTCAAGCTGTGCAAGAAGGTGCTGCTGTATCCACAGCCAACGCTGAATCTAATTCACGCTACAACCTAGGCAACTACACACAGATTTTCCAGACCACAATTGCTGCGTCCGGAACAGCTCGTGCTGTGATGCAGGCTGGTGGAGACCCACAAGCATACCAAGAAGTAAAACAGCTGATTGAACTCATGTTCGACGTTGAGATGCAACTGGTTCGCGCTGACCAAATCGGCACACAATACTCTGGACAAGCTGGAACTGCCATTAGCCCTGCTACTGATCAGACAGAAGGTCGTCGTATGGGTAGTCTGAACAGCTTTGCTGGAACTCATTCGTTCAACCCAACCAGTGCTGCCAATGCTAACATCACCACAAACACCACAAGTGCAAGTGCTGACACCACAGCTGCCAACGTTGGTAATCTAAACATCAGCGCCAATGGCACTGAATTCTACACTGGCACATTTACCAACCAATTGTTCCAGCCTGTGTTATACAAGCAATTGGTAACCACAGCTGAACAACGCTACAATGCCAAGATCCGCACAATGGTAGTTCCAACAAGCCTGCGTACCATGATCTCTGACAACATTGTGAACAGCAACACTAGTATCAACCGTCGTAACGTTGAGCGTGGTGACACAATCCAAACTTATGAAGGCGACTTCAATTACACATATGAAATCTATGATTCATGGATCATGGACTCTGCAGGTGTAAGCGATCAGATCTACTTCTTGAACGAAGATGTGGTTCAGTGGGGCTCCCTGCGTGACCTAGGACCTAATAATGAAGTTTTTAGCAACGCCGACGCCAGTCTGGACCAGTTCCTGATGGAAGGCACACTAATTGTGCGTAACCCAGCCGGAGTTGGTGTGTTACACAACATCTCTGCAACAGGCGCTGCTGTAACAGCACCGCGTTCAAGCACATTCGTACAGCGTGTGAACTTTGGCGCAGGCGACAGCTACGTATAATCACTCGTCGAGTGATACCACACAAAAGGGCTTCGGCCCTTTTGTCTTGAGTTCACCCCTGTATTTCTAGGAGGCACTAAATACTTGTATGAGTGATGATCAAAATAAACCCGAATACCTAAACGATGCGGATCCAGAACGCAACATGGACTACTGGCGTCAAGACCATGGTGGCATAGTAACCAGCCACAATGGTGTAGCAGATGCCCTGCTAAAAAACGACAAGTTATACAATGCCATGAAAGGCGATTGGCAACGAACCAGTTTAAGCGGCAGCCAAAACATCATAACCACTACTGGTCGTGAAGATGGCAAGTTCTACATCAAGCGAGAACAAAAGAACGCAGAAGCTGTGGCCCGTCGTTGTCAAGCCTATCGTAAAGCATCAGAAGCAGGGCACCATGACCCCTTGGCGCCCATTGGCGATGATGGCAAACTAACTTACAAATGGATGGACTTGCCCAATGTTGTGAGCATCCGTATCAGTGATCAGTATTTTGGTGGCATGCCCTGGGCAGCCATCAAGCATGATCGTGTGTTAAAAGCACAGTTCTATAGAGTTGTAGAAAGAGAATACAACCAGTACGTGTGTTATCCAGGTGGCAAGCTACCAATTCCAATTGATGTGCCATATCCTACCAAGGCAGGACAACAACGATTCTTTAAAGGACATTAAAAATGTTTGTAATTCCCACAGGTGATGATCTAGTTGACTATATCCAAGACTTTACTGGTAGTACCAATGATACTGAAATCAAGCAGTGTATCTTTCTAGCAGAACTCACCATGCGTAACGTTGAGCTGCCGGCCTTGCGGAGTGATCCTTACGCTGCAGAAAATATTGGTGTTGCAGATTCAAATGGTTATGTTCCTATCCCAGCAGACATGAACAAACCCATATTGTTCTTTAATCAATCTGGCTCTACTCCCACTCAAACAGGTCCGTGGATTGTGTATGATCGCATTGGCGACAGAGACATCATCACACAAGGCATGATTGCGCAGTTGTATCTTTCACCTGTGAATGTGCCGGCAGTGATCCGTGGCAAGTTTTCAGAAGTGGCTGACAAGTATCACTTCCTGCCCTGGGTTGGTGCTGGCGCTGAAATTAACCTGTACTACTACAAGGCCTGGCCCTTGTTGTTTGCTCCTGCAGATGACACTGTGATTTCTACAACAGGCACAGTGGGTTCAATCTCTGGTGCAGGTCCCTGGACAGCTACCATTACAGGCATGAGCACCACAACAGGATTAACTGTGGGTGATCAAATTGTGGCCACAGCAGGCACAGGCAGTCTAGGTGGCGGAGCAGGTGTTTACACTGTGGCCACTATCCCTGGCAACACAAGTATCACATTCACAGCCACTGGAGGCACCACGCCCACAGCAGGCACAGTTACTAATGTGAGCATAACCAATCAAACAGTGCAGTCAAATGCTGTGCTACAAACATGGCCAGAAGGCTATGTGTATGCCACACTAATGGAATACTACCTCAAGCGTCACAATGCCGAAGACGCTGCCAACTTTAAGGCCAAGTTTGACAATGCCTGGGATCAAGTGGAAGATCAAAACAACAAAGGCAAGTGGTCTGGTGGACACACCCGCTTTACGTCAGTATGGCAACCACGACAGTATCGCCAATACAACATCAAATAAGGACTACTGATGCCAAGTTCAACAAGTTTATATTCATCAACACCAGGCAATGCCAATGTGGCCAGCCAAAACTTTACCACGCTGTATTCGGGTTCAGGCGCAATCAATCCACAACAGGCCTATGGCAATGCCAATGTTGTGAGCTTGTTGGCAGTGGGCACAGATGGTGGCAACACCATTGGCAACATTTCAGCCACTGGCAATGTCACAGCAGCATACTTTATTGGCAATGTCAACGCAGCCAACATTGTGGGCAATATTGCAGCCGCAGGCAGCAACACACAAGTACAATTCAACAATGCAGGTGTGCTGGGTGCTGATTCAGACTTTACATTCAATTCAGCTACCAGTGCGCTTGCTGTTACAGGCAATATCACAGGTGGCAATGTTGTCACATCAGGCACAGGCCTATTGGTAGGCAATGTATTTTCAGAAGTTGCTGCTGGCGCCAATGTGGCTGTGTTGACAGCACGAATGGCCACTGATGACACATTTAGAATTTTAGTAGGTGGCATTGTAGACGATGGATTTGTTGAAATTGCCACAGCAGATGCCGGCACAGAACCAATTTATGTTCGCCAATACACTGGCGGTATCAGTGGCCCATTTACAACTTTATTACGTTCTCTAACACTGTTGGATGCCGCTGGCAACACTTTAATACCAGGCAATACAAGTGTGGTGGGCAATGTTGCTGCTGCATATTTTATTGGCAATGGTTCAGCACTCACAAGCATAACAGGTGCCAATGTTACAGGCAATGTGGCTAATGCCACTTTTGCAACCACAGCAGGTTCGGCTGGAACGGCTAATCTGGCACAATTTGTTACTGCTAACGCACAAGCCAACATTACCAGTGTTGGCATACTCACAGCATTGAGTGCAAGTGGTAACATCACAGGTGGTAATGTCAACAGTTTGGCCAATATCAGTGCTGTTGGCAATATCACAGCAAGTTATTTTATAGGTAATGGTAGCCAACTAACTGGTGTTGCTACTGCAGCCGCTGGTGCCAACACCCAAGTGCAATTTAATGATGCTGGCGTTACCAATGGCACAGCAGGATTTACCTTTGACAAAACATCTAATGCAGTAGCAGTTGTTGGCAATATCACAGGTGCCAACATTAACGGCAACGGGTTAGGCTTGTCAAGTCTTACAGGTGCAAATGTAACAGGCACTGTGGCCAATGCTACCTACGCACTTAATGCTAATTCTGCCACGTATGCTACTGACGCTGTTCAAGCCAACTACGCAAACATAGCCAATTCAGTTGCTGGTGCAAATGTAACAGGCACTGTGGCCAACGCTGCCTATGCTACCACAGCAGGATCAGCAACAACTGCGATCACAGCAAACACAGTAACAGATGCAGCACAAGCCAACATTACTTCAGTTGGCATACTCACCAGTGTAAGTGTGTCAGGTAATATTACCAGTGGCAACATCAATAACAACGGCACCATAACCAGCATAGGCAACATCACAGCACCAAACTTTATTGGAAATATTGCTGGCAATGTTGTAGCAGGTGGTGCAAACACACAAGTTCAGTTTAATGACAATAACTTATTGAATGGCACTGCTGGCTTGACGTTTGACAAAACTTCAAATGCCCTGGCAGTCACCGGCAATGTGTCAGGAGGAAATGTCATAGTGCCTGTTAATGGTCGCTATTATGGAGATTTTACCACAGGCACTGCGTCAGGACGCACTGCGTTTCAGACCACCGCCACAGGCAATAGTGCTGCCACCAGCCTTACTGCCATACCAGGGCCAAATCACACCACCAGCAACACTGCTTTCAGCAGTCAACTCAACCTGTTTGCCAACGGTGCTGATGTTGGTAATTCAGCATTTGGCCGCATACAGATGTTTGGCAATAGAATGAATTTTGAAGCCACTGCGGCAGGCACAGGGCTTGTGGGTAACATGCGATTTACTGCTGGTGCTGCTCAAATGGTGTTTCTAAACACCGGCAATGTGGGCATAGGCAATGCCAATCCAGAACACAATCTTTCAGTGCAAGCCACCTTGTTTGTTGGCACTGATCTTTCAGTACAGGGCAATATCAGTCCAGTAAGTTCAATATCAGCCAGTGGCAACATCACAGGTGGCAATCTAATCACACCTGGCCTGATCACTGCCACTGGCAACATCACGGGTGCCAATCTTGTGGCCACAGCCAACCTAACTAGCACACAGCAAACTATTGTGGGCACTGCCAACAACGGTTCAACAGGCAACATTGTGATGTCCGGCAAAAACATTGCTACAGACATGCTGTTTGCTCCAGATGGTGGAGATGCCACAACTGCCCAACGCGGTCGTGTGTTGATTGGCACAGGATTCAACGGCAACAATGCACACTCTGCTGTTCAACATCGACTGTATGTGAATGACAGTGTAACAAGGTCAGCCACTGCCAACAATGCCATGCAATTGTTTGCTTCAGACACACAGGTTAGTTTGACAGGCAATGTCACAGGCGGCGCTTTCCGTCAACAAGCTGTGGCAGCACGACTGCGTATTGGTGGCGGTGCCGCTGCCAACACCATAAATTTAACTTTGACCGCAGGATCAACTTTTAGTGTGGCTGCTTTGCAACCCAACCTTGATGTGGGCAATGCATCACCATACTTCCTGGGCAACACCTCCGTAAGTCAGGCAGTGCTTAATGGTGGTTTTATTACACCTGCTGCAGGATCCACAGTAACCCATGCTTATGGCATGATACCTGCTGTGAACAACGGTGGCACAGTGACCAATTACATGGGATTTGCATCACAACTGAACCTGATGAGTGGAACGGTCACAGGCAATGTGTATGGCATGTATCACGGCAGCAACACCACTTTAAGCACCACAGGCATTTCAGTCAACAATGTGGCCAGGTCAGCACCTGGATACTATGCTTTCTACAACGCTGATGATGTGGCACAGATCAAACTGGGATCACTACGCAGTTACAATGAATATCAACACATTGCCAACACTTCAGGCACAGTGAACATTGACAAGAACAACGCACAGGTGCAGTTTATATCTCCCACTGCCAATGTCACCATTGGAGATTACCAAAACTTTGTGAGTGTGGCCAATGATGGCACCAACAATGACCTACAGACAGACACAGTTACTTTAATCATTCAGCAAGGTGCAACTCCTTACACTGTGACCATGCCAACAGGTAATGCGTCAATCAAATATGTTGGAAATGCCACAACTGTAGGCACAACTGCCAATTCAGTTACAATGGTCAGTATCACAGCAATGAAATCACTGGGTAATGCCACAGGCAGCACTCTGTATCTAACCACTGTGTCACCGGAGTTTGTATAATGTTAGGAGCCGCAAGAACAGCCTGGGATTCAGCAGTGTGGAGCACTCAACGTAGAACCACAGCCGCTGCCACCAACAGCACAATTACTTTTGACAATGTTAATGGTGCTGGTGTTTCTACAGCAAAATCACAATTTGGTGTTGCCAGTTTAAATGCCACATCACCCAACAGCATGGTCAGTTGGTTTGTAGGCGATCCTCCTGTGGAAAGACTTGATTTATGGCCACACAGTGAAAATACTGATTTTTGCATTGAAGGTTGGTTATGGATACCCAGCGGTAGATCCAGCACTGACACTGCTGTTGTTTGTGTGAACAATGAATCTACTTCAGCCACTCCGACGCCGCCTCCAATTACCACAGGTGGCGGTTTGGGCATTAGATTAGGCTATGAAGCAGGCACCACTGGTATGAACTATTTAGGCATATTTCCAAGAGGTAGAGCGGCTTGTGAATATGCCGAGTATACCTGGCCAAGAAATCGATGGGTGCATTTTGCCGCACAAAGAAAATACAAATACCCTGGCACTGGCGATTATACCGGAATCATCAGTTTCTGGGCCGACGGACGTAGACTACAAACATTACCAAGTCCTACCGGCACCACAGCATTGGGATTTAATTTTCCGTCTGTTGGAGTGCCAATATCTGGATCTGACACTGGCATAAGCATTGCAAATAGTGCTTTGTTTTATCCTTTAAATCCTCCAAACACTGCAGGAACAGAGCCTTTACTGGGCTGGGTAGATGAACTATGTGCAAGTTCTGGTTGGAGATACGATGATCAGTATACCAGTTATGTGGTGCCAACTGCTCCGTTTACAGTGGACACTATAACCAACTTGTTGATGCATTTTGATAGTAATCCAGCAGTCTCATCAGCAACATAATAGGAAAACAATGGCAAATATAAATTCAGCATATCAAGAAGTAAATGTTCCATTTGCCAAGATGAGCTTTACTCCAGATGTGCCCAGTGGCGCACTGCAACCCAATGAATACAACGACGGCATCAATGTAGAAACAGATGCACGTGGTGTTCGTAGCATGGCAGGCGATCAAGCCATCTTGGCCACTGTACCAGGCACACCAACCTTTGTCACAGGCGGATTTAGAGGCAACGGACAAGTGTTTTGGTTTATTGTGGCCACAACAGAAGGCTACTGGTGGGCCAGTGATGGCACAGATGACTACTGGCACAATATTAATCCCAATCCTGCTGTGCCGTTTTCAGGCTACCAGCAGAATACCAACATCACTGAATCTTGGAATGGACAAGTGGTATTTTTCAATGACACACTAAATCCGCCCATGTTCTTGCCCGACACGCCTGGTGATCCAAGACTGATCATGTATTCAAATACCTTGCCTATTGACATTGCCAGTATTGCGTACAATTCGCCCACCACACAACTCATGACATTTGCCACACAAACCACAGCGCCTTATACCACAGGTGATCGGATAGAAATTGTAGACGTAGGCACCTACTATGATGGATCATTTGAAGTGGTTTCGTGCACCACCAGTAGTTTGATATATCTAGCAGTGCCGGCTGCAGCCTATCCTGGAGGAGGCCAAGTCAGACCTCAATACAACTGGAATGTAAACACTTCATGGCAGAGTTACACAGCCAACTTCATGCGCTTGTATAGCACACCCAATGTGGGCTCAATCTTGATTGCAGGCAATCTCACTGCGTTAGAAGACGACAGTAGTTTACAAAACTACGGAACCACTGTGCAATGGAGTCAGGCATTTGGTCTTGACCAAGCACCATTAACTTGGGCGCCAACCATAACCAATGTGGCCAATCAGCTGGAAGTTCCGCTTCGTGGACCTGCCCTGGACGGTTTTCCTTGTAATGGTCAATTCTTCCTGTGTAGCTACTGGGACACAGTGGTGTTCTCACCCTTAAACTACTCCACAACATCAGCGCCTATCCTGGGTGTGCGACTGTTCAATCAGGGTCGTGGCCTATTGAGTTCTAACTGCTGGGCCAACACAGACAAACTGGTGTATGGCATTGATGCTAGAGATATCTGGGTGTTTGATGGCAATGACTTTACTGGCATTGGCAATCAACGTGTGAAAAACTGGTTCTATGACCAATTGGATCAAGACTACTATGATCGTGTGTACATGGAAGTGAACAGTCAAAAAAATCAAATAGAAATTTACTACACAACCAAACCACAATATGCCACAGCAACCAATCCCATTGTGAATGGTGTGCCCAATCGCATGTTGAGTTATAGATATGACATTGACTGCTGGAACTCACCAAGAGAAGTTTATTCAGCCACCATGGCTTGTGAATCTCCCATCTGGGCCACCATAGCAGACTCCAGCCTGCCCAATTATGAGCCTAGTCTGGCTTCAAGAACAGTGGTGTATGCTCGTGGTGTGGAGGATCAGCAGTTGATACAAAAAGATCAAGGCTTTGCCTGGTATGATGATGAAGCCATTGAAAGCATATTCCGCAGAGACAATATCCGACTGCTCAAAGACTATTCTGGCAAACTCATGGTGCATCGTATCTTGCCCAGTGTAGTAAACCTGGGTGCGGCTCCTGACAGCGGCGATGATGAATTGCCTGTGGATCCTGCAACCAGCACTCACAAAGGCAATATCACTGTCACAATAGAAGGTGCCAACTCATTAGGTTCAGCCCCATCAGATAGAAATGGTGGCATTATTGCAGTAACAATACCTATTGACGCTGATGGATCATACAACCAGAATCCCTGGGCACAGATCAACCAAAATGCATTTCGTGTGAATTCCATAAAATTAAGCAACACTTCAAACAATGACATCTGGATGTGTACAGCTACCACATGGCAAATCACACAAGTTGAGGACGACAGATAATGGCCAGTTATCCTGTAGAATCATCAGACACATCAGGTGTTATAGATGCAGTAAACAATCTCTTGAGTGGTCCCAGTGGTCTTGGTCAAGACTTTGGCGGGTTTAGTAGTTTTGCCACAGGGTATATTACAGGAAATTTTCGATTACCTTACAGCAGCACCATTCCTGCCAGTCTATATGTTGCACCTATCAATCTGGCCACTGCTGCTCAATTGTCTGGCGATACTTTTGAATATACATTTGCAGCCGCACAGGTGCCACCACCATTTGTGCCTGGTCAAGGGGTGACCTTTTCGGGTGTGGCTGATCCCTATTACAACGACACGTATACTAGAATTGGTGTGGTGTCATGTACCACAACTTCAGTTATTGTGCGTTCAGCAGGTGAGTTTTTTCCAATTCAACCACCAAGCACAGGCGGCACTGCATCATTGTCAAGCATGGCACAAGATGAAAGCACTGACTGCAATGTAAAAGTTGTGATCACTGGCGGCACTGATCGAGTGTTCATTAGTTCACAAATAAATGCCATAATCAGTTATACTGCCACTGTGTCAAGTGATCTCACAGTGTCAGTGTTTATTGACCGATACAAAGGCTTTCCCAATTCAGATCCAGTAAATCCAGGATTTCTTTTTAATTTTGATGAGACAGTGGCTTTTAGACAATATCAATATCCAGGTCTCACAGGCACTGGCAGTTTGTCGCCATTGGAATCTATATTCAGCACATTCCCAGACACAGACATTAGTCCAGGATACTATTGGTACATATTGAGTTTTAAATTTGAACAGACAGGCGGCGATTTACAAGTTACACAATGTGAAACAGGCCTACGTAGCATGACTACTCAAGTGGTCAAGCAGTAAATATACAACAAGGTAAAACATGCCAAATAAATTACAACCAATATCACCGCAGCAACTGGCCCAACTGGCTAGAATGGGACGCAATGGCGACACCATGATAGCACACATCAATCCTCGCGAAGCTGCTATGTTAAAACGCATGGGCGGTTCCGGCAAAATCAATCCTCGAACAGGCCTAATAGAGTATGCTTTTGGAGACGACTCATGGGGTTTTGTCAATCGTGATGGCGGCGATGGCGGCTTTGAATATGAATATGATTATGGTGGCGGCGACTATGGTGGTGGCGACTATGGTGGTGGCGACTATGGTGGAGACACAGGTGGTGGATTAGGTGGAGACACAGGTGGTGGATTAGGTGGAGACACAGGTGGTCAAGTAATTAATCAACTACCTTTACCCCCAACAGATATGACACCACCTGATTTGACAGGTCCAGTAGTTCCAGTAGATGACACACCAGTAGACACAGGCCCAAGTGCCGCAGACATATTAGCACAACAACAAGCAGACGCATTAGCACAACAACAAGCAGATGCATTAGCACAACAACAAGCAGATGCATTAGCACAACAACAAGCAGATGCACAAGCCGCTGAATGGCAAAGACAAGCAGACGAAAGAGATAGATTGGCCAATGAAGCCAATCAAGCAGAATGGCAACGACAAGCAGACGAAAGAGATAGATTGGCCAATGAAGCCAATCAAAGAGAATGGCAACGACAGGCTGATGCTCAAAGAGCTGCTGATTTACAAGCACAACGAGATGCTGCCGCAAGTGTTATACCCGGCGATTCAACCCTGGTCAATAACTACGTAGATAATTTAAGTGGCAGCATCAACAATGGTGTAAATGGTAATCTTGTGACCATCCCAGGTAGTGGCAACAACAATAACGTTGTGACTGGACCAGTAACTCCTGATGACCTGGTTAATACAGACTTTACAGACGCAGCCAACAGCGATTACACACAAGCTCAATTGGACACAGTGGCTGACTTCTCTACC
>Ga0208974_1000285_pt1 | contig 22096 bp, 25 predicted proteins | sample GreLakmeER15MSRF_FD_187699 | JGI IMG/M metagenome (GOLD analysis project Ga0208974, IMG submission 187699) | Freshwater lentic microbial communities from great Laurentian Lakes, MI, USA - Great Lakes metaG ER15MSRF (SPAdes) | ecosystem: Environmental > Aquatic > Freshwater > Lake | place: Great... | reverse complement strand
AAAGGAGGTAAAGGAGGGATCGAAGGGTTCAAAAGGGTCCACTGGCTCGAAGGCCTCAGGATCGGGTAAGTCGTCTGGTAAGTCTTCCTCTGGTGTCGCAAGCACGACTTGCGAAAAGCTCAACGTCATTCTCGACATCGATGAGACACTGGTCTACTTCATCCACAAGCGGTACTTCCCGCATTCGTGGGATCTGCTCAGCACGGCCGAGAAGGCCAAGTACCAAGTCAAGACCAATGGGAGCGGCGTCTTCATTGTGCGTCCGCACCTGGACACGTTCCTCCGGTTCTTATTCAAACACTTCAACGTGAGCCTATGGACGCTTTCCGACAAAGAGTACGCCGATGGCATCGCCAAGATGTTCGTGGTCAAGAACACGAAGCGCAAGCTCGTGCACGTTCTCAATGCGGACGAACACGGCGACCTGGCGTCGGACCTGCACGGCAACAACAAGGACCTGAACATGCTCTGGTACCACGCGGGCGTCACGTGCTTCTCAGAGTGCAATACGATCCTCATCGACGACCTGTCGCACAACACGCTCAATCCGTCGAATAGGAAGAATGCCATCACCATCAACCCGTTTGCGCTCTTTGGCGAGGTAAAAGCACGTACGGACCCTTACCACGACGTGAGCCAGGACGACACGTTGCTGCAGTTGATCGACGTGCTGACCAAGGTCAACGTGGCCATGCACGGCTGCTTTCGGTCGGAGCGGCGGTGGGACAACGTGTTTAGCAAGGCCAACATCAAAGAGATGGGGCTCGAGGATCGTGTACAATCGTTGCGGTTCAAAAATAACACTGTGAAGGCCGTGTGCGTGGGCCTTGGTGCCCCTCGTGTTAAGACGCCGTTGATGCCGTCGATGCCGCCGACGCCCACCAAGGCACCCTCAAAGACGTAACTTAAAGAGGCGCAGGCTTAGACGCCCGACCATCCGCCGCGGCAAAGAAGGCCCCTTGTGCATCGTAGACGGACTCGCCGTAGACGCCCTGGATGCCGATCATGGGTTGGCGGCCGTTGCGCTCGTCGAAGACGTTGGACTGCGCACGCTCTAGGTGGGCCGGCGTGATGTAGTCCTCGGTGGTCAAGAGGAAGCCGCCGTCCTTGGTGTGCGACGTCCAGGCATCGGCAGGGCCACCGAACAGGGACCGGTGCGTGCGGAAGTAGAGCGTGAGCAGGGCGATGCCGAGGAACAGGCCGCTGTAGACGTCAAGGAAGACCAAGAAGGCCACGACAAAAACGGCGAGCACCAGCTGGACGTCGTCACGTCGGAGCCAAGCCATCTTGGACATATCCACGAAGAAGGCGAGCACCAGGATTGTGGCCGAGAGGATGCGGAGCAGAGCTATGGCGGCGAGGTCAGGATTCATTGGGGGCAGGACGGTAACACTACCACACATGCAGAAAAAACACACATTGACCGATCAATGGATGCATAAAGTTAGGCTGCATCTAAATAAAAACTACTTAAAGGATTGACGTAATACTATTACCATCTAAGCTAAACATGCCCACAATGTGTGCTTTAAGCCTAAGGGAGCGAAACAATAAAGCCCGGCGGGAGCACTACGATCGAGAGAAAGAAAAACAAGAATGGCGAATGTTCGAAGATGTCGTTGTGCGCGAGCATAGCCGCATGTATGGTCACCAGATTTGGCACACTTCGATGATACCTGAGTCGGAGCTTTATGATGCCGGCATTTTCAATGACTATAACAAGCTCCGGTTTGATCGGATTCGTCGTCGCCGTGAAAATAATGGCCAAGTATTCAAATATGTGGACTATGGTATTGATTTTCTATCCAAGGAACGTGGCGAAGTGCCAATCTACCATATCGGTCAGGCGAAACACTATCGCAGTCGTAAAGTCTCTGCAAACGATTTGGGAACCTTTCTTCTGATGCGATTTTGTGTGCCGACTCAGTCCTATCTATACACGTCTGGGCCGCTTGAAGTAAATCTTCAAGAGACATTGAGTGGAAACCAACAACACATTGCTCATCACCGCCTAGACTGGTCTTCGTTGCGTGACAACGTTGTTCAAGAGTTAGGTGTGGTAGACGGATTGGACGAGTCAACAATGACTCGACGTGCCTATCAAATCGATGCGATAAGGGCATGTGCGGGTCCTGGACGTAAAATCCTTGAAATGGCGTGTGGCACTGGTAAAACGCTTGTTGCAGGGAATGTTCTTGCGACATTTGGTGCTCAACGCATCGTGTGTGTGGCACCTCTTCTGGTGTCCGTTCAAAATCTATATGATAGGTTGCAACCTTTTTTAAAGTCTCATCGCCATGTGATTGTGGACTCCGAAGGTACGACCGATGACGTGGATGTAAAGGCATACTTTGACACCGAAGACGACATCGTGATATATACAACCTTCAAAAGTATGAGGAACATGATCGGGCCCGTATTAAAGGCCACGGACTATTTGCTCGTGGACGAGGTGCATAACTCGATTAATTGTGAAGAACTATGTGACATTTTCAAGCGTTGTTCTAATGCTTTGCTTTTGTCGGCCACGATTCCGGAAGACTTGGACAATATCCTCGAAGCAGAGACGGTATATCAATACAACATTTCGGAGGCTATTCGCGATGGCAATATTTGTGACTATGAGGTCATACTGCCTTCGCTAACGGACGGTCGCGTAGACGTGAACGTACCAGATGAGTGGCGCGCAGAGATGGAGCTTGCAGAGGTTCATAATTCAATGGCCGCTAAGGCGCTTTTCTTGACAACTGGCATGTTACAGTATGGCAACCGCCGCTGTATTGTGTATTTATCAAAGCGCGAAGAGTGCGATATCTTCATCAAGTGGATTCAGAAGGTGATGGAAGAGCACCAGGGTATGTCCGTGTGGTGTGGAAAGATTGATTCTTCTGTCTGCGCAATGGACCGCAAGGAGCTTTTGAAGACGTTTCAAATGGATGACTCCTACGACAAATACATCATGACAAGTGTGCGCATTTTGGATGAGGCGGTAGATATTCCTTGCTGCGATTCAGAGTTCATTACATCTGTCAATGACCAAATAAGTGAAATCCGCACGGTTCAGCGTCTGAGCCGGGGAGGACGTCTTGATCCGATGCAACCATTCAAGAAAAACCGTATGTTTTTGTGGACTGATGAATGGAGTAAGGCATGTGGAATGCTCTCGCTTTTGCGGGAGATTGATCCGGATTTTCACACAAAGGTGCGCTGCTTATGCGGAGATTATGAACGATTGATCACGAGTAAATCACATGTGTTGGCCGAAAGCATGGAGCTTCAAACATTCGTTCAGATAAGATGTATGTCATTGGACGAGCGGTTTATGTGGCGTTTGCAACAGTGGAAAGAGCAGGTCGCACGTCTTGGAAGGACCCCTTTTGATGGCTCAAAAAATGCCGATGAAAAAGTCAGTGGAAGATGGCAGCAAAATGTGCGAAAAAGATTTAAGATAGGGGCCGTTTCGGAAGAGCGCATCCGTATACTAAATGAAACACCAATGTGGAAGTGGGAAGAAGACCCCTTTTTTAACAATTTGGAAAAGTGGAAAGAAATGCATGGGATGCTTTCACGAAGTCCTTCAAGCCATTCCACAAATGCAACTGAAAAATCCTGTGGACAATGGCAAAGTGATATGAGAAAGTATTATAAAAAGGGCATCCTTTCAACCGAGCGTATTCGTATGCTTGAGGAAACCCCAGGGTGGAAGTGGAAGAAGGAGGATCCCTTTCAAAGCAATTTGGATCAGTGGAAAATGCAGTTTGCACGCCTTAAACGAACTCCTTCAGAGACCTCCAAGGTTGCTTATGAAAAGAGCAGCGGACAATGGCAAAGTGGTATGAGAAACCGATATAGGAAAGGTACGCTGTCTGCAGAGCGCATTGGTATACTCAATGAAACCAACGGATGGAAGTGGGAAGAAGAGGATACATTTTTAAGCAGTTTGGATGATTGGAAGAAACAAGTGGCACGCCTCGGGAAATATCCCTCAAATGCATCAAAAGATATCAATGAAAAAAAGAGTGGAATATGGCAGTCAAGTATGCGAAATAACTACAGAAAGGGAATCCTTTGGGCAGAACGCATCAGCATACTCGAAAAAACCCCTGGGTGGAAGTGGAATGAACTAGATTCCTTTCAAAACAATTTGGATCATTGGAAAGAGCTGGTTACACGTTTGAGGAAAACCCCATCATCTAAGTCCAAAGACGCCGATGTGAAATGTGGTGGACAATGGCAAAGTGATATGCGAAAGCGCTACAATAAGGGCACTCTTTCGGCCGAGCGTATTCGCATTCTCAATGAAACGCCTATGTGGCAGTGGGCCACACGCACGAAAAAAAGGAACTTAGGGGAACATTGACCATCTTATAATATTATCATGGCGCCTCCCCTACCGAAGCTACCTGGTAAGCCAACTAAGACGTACCTTTCGAGACGTGGCTATGCCATCGATAAACAAGGCTATGAACACGCTAATGAGACAATATCCATATTAAAGCAACTCACTACAGTCAAACCAAAAACACACCCTGATGCCCCTGGGGGCGGTGAGGCCACTGAGTTCCCTGTGTTTCAAGAAAGCTCCAAGAAGTTGTACATTCCACGTTCGCTTGGCCTACAACTGTTTGGCGCCCCGACCCATGACACCTTACATGAGGGCGACGATGCTCCTGGATTGGTCTTTAATGGAACTTTACGGGCCGAACAACACACGCCAATTGACGCCTTTTTGAGTGCAGCTAGGGACCCTTCAAGAAGTTGTGGGCTGCTGAATATTCCGTGCGGGGGTGGAAAAACGGCTATGGGCTTATACATTTCAACTTGTCTCAAGAAAAAAACGCTCATCATCTGCCACAAAGAGTTCCTCTTGAACCAGTGGCGTGAACGCATCAGCCAATTCATACCAACAGCCCGCGTCGGCCTCATCAAGGCCAAGAAGGTCGACGTGGAAGGGTGCGACATCGTGTTGGCCAGCCTGCAGTCGCTCAGCATGAAGGACTACGAGCCTGCTGTGTTGGGCTCCTTCGGCCTCGTGATCGCCGACGAATGCCATCACCTGAGTGCCCAAGTGTTCTGTCAAGCACTGCCCAAGGTGACGTCACGCGTGTTTCTCGGGCTCTCGGCCACGTTGGACCGCAAGGACGGTTTACGCAAGGTCTTCGAATGGTACCTGGGGCCGCCGGTGTACGAGAGCAAGGCGCGCACCGAATCTCAGATGATCGTGAGAATGGTGCCGTACGTCGACGACGATCCGCTCATGAACTACGGACACGAAAAGTACATGTGGAACGGTAAGCGCAACGTGGCCGCCATGCTCTCGGCGCTATGTGCGTATGCACCACGTACCGTCATGATCATCGACTTGCTCGAAGAGGTCCTCAAGAAGGAACCGGAGCGAAAGACCCTCATCTTGAGCGATCGCCGTGGTCACCTCAAGGAGCTCGAGCGCCTCCTACGTGAGCGGGGCTACACGAGCATCGGCTACTACGTGGGCGGCATGAAGGAGGCGGACCTCAAGGCCAGCGAGTCCAAAGACATCCTACTTGCCACACTGGCCATGAGTGCGGAGGGCATGGACATACCGTGCCTCAACACCTTGGTCCTCGCGACGCCTGTCTCGGCCATCGAACAGCCCATCGGCCGCATCCAACGTCAGAAGCCGAGCGAGCGCACGCATACGCCAATGACCATTGACGTGTGGGACCAGTACAGCTTGTACTATAACCAAGGACGGCGCCGGCGTGACTTCTACTTCAAGAGCGGCTATGTGGTCGAGCGCATTGCGACGGCAAAGGAGGACGAGGACGAAGACGAGGACGAAGACGGGGCGAGCAAGTCAGCTGCGAAGCCTGTTCGGAAAAGCAAGACCAAAGCACCTGTCCGAATGCGTGAGGAATCGAATGTGGTACCGACTATGGAGAGAGACGACGAGGAAGACACGTGAACATAGGCAAACAGCCATTCTTTTTGACATCAAGGCATCTCGTAAACGATGCTCATGGGCAACACAGGGACGGCAGAGGCACTAAAGTCCTCGTTGCACAAAGGGCACCTCGGTGAGCGTGCATACCACGTCTCAAAACAAGATGCACAGAATGGGTGGCCGCAACGCGTCTTGCGTACGTCGGCCACTTCTGCAAGGTCATCAAGGCAGATGGGACAGATCGCGTCGGCAGTCTTTCCGGGCACTTTCGGTGCTGCCTCGTCGATGGACAGTGCGCTTACGGTTGCTTGTTTTGTTTGTAGAATGTAAATGCCACCATGCCTCTCCATGCGCCGTGCGGCCACATGAACACACGTCGTCATGAGGTCTACAAAACAGATGGCCGTTGCCGTCAGGGCCATCAGCTCGATGACCCCGCCGCCAATCATTGTGCGGCTCGGCCCAGCTCTTTATCACACTCGCACATCATTTTTGCAAACTTATGCGCACATTATGTATAACGCTCGGATCAGTGATGTCGGACAAGTCTAACCCCGACCCGCTTTGGAACACGGCGGCGGCCGCACTCAATCGTGACGTTGTTGGCGTCATCTATAAGCATGTGAACACGCTCCGGCGATCGATGCACCCTATAAACCATCCTGCCATTCAAGGCTTTCGGACACACATGAAGACCTTCGAGCCGCAACAGATGAGCGCCGAGTTCGAGCTACCCTTCGAGGGCAAGACGTACACCGTGAACGTGAGCCGTCCTCAAAGCAACATTACCGTCTCTCTGGCCGGTGTGGCTACCTTCAACTGGCGCCGCATGTCGGCAAATGACAACGGTGTCTTTATTTATGCCGGTGTAACGGAGGCCGAGGAACGCCTGTTCTATGGAGTCTTGGCGACGGTGCTCACACGTAACACGACCATTGGGATCAATGTCGATGACATCGTAGTCCGGTTCGAGCCCAAAAGCCCGAAGGGCATGTTTCCCTTTGATGATGCGACGCCCGTGCCTTTGCGTGAGCGCATTGACAAGGTGTTCTATGCAAAGGTGCTTCCAGGTGGGAGCGCAACGAAAAAGGAGAACACGGAACGCACATACACGGAACGCTTTAACACGGAACGCTTTTACAAGGGACGCGTGTACACCGTGCACACCGGGGTTCGTGGTGGCCATTACATCATTGTTCAAGGCCGAAAGATGTATGTTTAGGCAAAGATCAGCTCGTCCTTCAACTTCCACTTGGAGAGGCCCTCGAATGATGGTGGATAGATCTCCGTCATGTGTTGGCCCATGAATGCTGCAAAGCTCTCAAAGGTCATGATCTCGCGCTCAAGCCATGCACCGTCGTAGAGCAGCTTCTTGATCTGGCCGGTTTCCGTGTCGTAAACGAGGCGCGCGGTCAGGTCATGTCCGTAGGATGCGTGGCCAAAGCATACCATGTGGGTCAGCAGGTGGGTGGCGTCAATGCGTGGCTCTTTGACCAGTGTGACGTTGTAAATGGCATCGAGACTCGATGCTAGCCAATCGTGCAAGTCGTGAGGTAAGGAGCTCGCAGGCGGCATGGGTACCAACTAAGCAATCGCCTCTACATCCTTAAGTCATTTTTCAAGGGCATCCATTACTCGTGCGTTCGCAAAAACTCTCTTAGGCTCGGTGTGAGGTTTTCAAACTTGAAGTCCTGGTTGATGCTAATGTCAACACCATAGAGGTTTGCTGTCGCTTCGATATTGAGCGTACGTAAATTGTTGTGTGACACAATCAAGTTACCAAGTTCGGTTGGAGGAGACCTGAACTCCAAACGCGTTAGGAGATTCTTGTGTGCATCTACGTACTCGATGCCTCCAGGCAAATCAAGCTCCCTTAAGCAATTCTTTCGGCAACTGAGCCACGTGACCGACTCGGGCAGCGATATCGATCGCAGCGATAGTTTGGGAACATTTACCATAATGACACCCTCAGGTACCACAAGTTCATCAAGGAAGTCACCCGTGATAAAAAGGTGTGTCAATCCATCCGGTATTTCGATCGTCTTCCAGTCTTCAGGGGTGACGTGACTGACCGACAGGTGAATATTAGTGCTTATCTTCTCAACAGTCCATTTAAACATGGCGGGTAGGTATACAGAGGCAGAGGGGAATGGCTTTAAGTGCTGCTTTTAAGGAGCTTAAGGAATGCGTATTTGAGTACCGTAGCGAACGCAAACGCACTACAGAGGCATATACAAATGAGCTTCTTGATCATGTCATTGTTCTCGTTAAGGACATTGCACTTATAGCCAACCGCACTAAAAATGCAACGATTGATGCCTTGGTGCACAGTCAAATGGGTGATTTATATCGCATTTATGACACCCTAGTTAACGAATCAATGTTGTACATAGATAAAACAGACAAAACAGACAAAACAAAACACTCTGAAATCAAGGCATTTACTATACATATGCTGCATACGTTTCGCATTCAAAGTGTTAAAGTTTTCGAAGGTTTACCTACTAAACTATTAACACAGTTCTGCAAGGGCATTACATACTTTGATGGCGAGGTCATAAACGAACGCCCCTTTTATCATCGAGATGCCTCATGTGGATCAAAAACACTTAATGCAGACATCAAGTTTAGTATTCCAAATAACGCATCACCACTAACCCGTCAAAAAATCACCGCTGCCATCAACAAGTGCTACATGGAGCGACAAATCTACAACAAATTATACATGGATGTTTTACACCATCAGGATCCTCAACATTTGCTTGAGCTGCGAACAATGGAGCGCTTCTTTCAAGATGAGATAAAGCAGACTCAAATTGAAGTCTTACTAGTGTACACAGATCAAATATACCCTATTAAGGTTCAAATCAACACAATAATAGGCACCGATGAAGTCGATCTCATTGAGGAACACTATAAAAAGGTTGCTTGGAATGACCTGCGTGTCAAGTGCACTAAGCTCGTAATCAAAAATAAACGTACTATTGCAGTTTATCACAAGGTTCAAACATTTAGCCATGAGGAGCCTTGGCTTCCCGGAAGCCACCCCAAAACAACGGCATCATCATCTGATGTTTCTGGTCCTACCTCATCAGCTTTGAAAATGTTATTTAATGGTGGTAAAAAGCAATCGATCAAAAAGAAACTTAACAGTGCACTTGTGTCCTCAAAAACTCGCCAAGGCTCGGTGTAAGTCCTTCGTGTTGAAAGCCTGGGTTGTTGCTTATGTCAACACCATATAGATTTGGTGTCGCTTCGAAATTGAGCGTACGTAAATTGTTGTGTGACACAATCAAGTTGCCAAGTTCGGTGGGAGGAGACCTGAACTCCAGACGGGTTAGGAAATTCTTGTGTGCATCTACGTACTCGATGCCTCCGGGTAGATTTAGTTCCCTCAAGCAATTGTGTTGGCAACTGAGCCACGTGACCGAGTCGGGCAGCGTGATCGATCGCAGCGATAGCTTAGACACACAGACCGTTGTTACTCCATCCGGTACTACCAGCTCATTAAGGTAGTCACCGGCGATGACCATATGCGTAATTCCATCGGGTATTTCAATGGTGTCCCACGATTCCGGCGTCACATGATCGACAAGCAAAGACAGGTCGCCCTTGCACATACTCACAACTCTCCATTTAAACATAACGGGGGCACTAGTTGCAAAGCAATGGGGCAATGTCTTTAAGTGCTGCATTCAACGTTTTTAAGGCAAGTGTCTTTGAGTACCACAATGAACGCAAAAGTGCCACCGATGAGCGCAAAGAAGAGTTGCTTGAAAATGTCATGGATCTCGTCAAAGGTATTGCTCCCATTGCCAAAGGTGCGACAAATGCAATGCTCAAAGCATTTGCTGAAGATCAGATCGGAGAACTGTACCGTGTGTATGACATTCTTGTAAAGTACACGCAAATATACATACAAGATAAGTCAAAAAGAAGCAGAGTCAAGAATGTATCGATGCAATTAATGCATATGCTGCGTGTCCAAAATGTCAAGGGATTCTTTGAAGACCTGCCAACCAAGTTGGCAACGGAGTTCTGTAAGGGCATAACGTCCTTTAACGCAGGGGGCAAGCAAGAGCCAAAGACCCACGATGCGAACCATAAGCGCTACATTGAGCGTAAAATATTTGATGAGCTATACGAGTATGTACTTCGAAATGCGAACCCCGCACATATAAAAGAGCGTTTCAAAATGGAACGGTACTTTGAGGTTGACCTGAACCAAACAAAGATCGACGTTTCTTTATATTACTCAGATCAAATCTACCCCGTACATGTTCAGATCAAAACCAGACTTGGGCGTTCGTTTGGCACTTACATTGATGAGGATTACAAAAAAGAGTCGTGGAACGCCCTGAACGTCAAATGCACCAAGACACTTGTAAAACATTACAACGCTGTTGCGGTATTTCACAAGACACAATCTTTTGACCGTGAGGAGCTTTGGCTTCCCGAAGAACATTCTTAAGCGATTGTTATTTTTAGAGGGCGCATGTATGGTCACGTTCATAAAAAGGCTACGCACAACACTCCACCACCAAAAGATGATGATGACGAATGCAGTCTATCGCCTAGTCTACTCGACACAAACCATCCATGCTCTGCCCATTTGGCATGCCGTGCTCGAAACGACGCCCATAACCTACGTCTTGAGCCTCGACGAATGTGCAATGCTGCAGATAGCCGAGGCAAAAGACGTGCCGTATGAGGTCTGGAATGAGCTCATCAAGCACAAGCCCGAGGTTTTCAAAGAGCTCTCCGACCGTGTCGGCACTCGTAAACATGATGCAACCAAGTGTGTGCGCATGGCTCTCGAGTTCTTCATTGATCGGTATTGTGACGGCAACGTTTGCGGACTATTCATGGCAACAAAGCATGCACAAGCCATCATTGAGGACGCGGGATTGTGCATGCCCGAGTTGTTTGTTGGTAAAGATGATCTGCTAAAGCAATAGTCCTGCGGCCTCAACCGACTCCAAGGCACCTTCGACCCACCCACGGTTCTTAGCTGACACGACCTCACCGACCACAATGACGTTGGGAAGCGGATGTTGGGCGTGGTTGAAGAAGGCTGCTGCACCATCAGGGCTGGCAAAGCCTGGCTTCGCGCTGGCAAAGCCAGGTTTCACGTAATGCGTGCCAACCTCCCAATACTTGCCCATGCATGCCTCGATCTCCAGGGCGCCCTTCTCGAGTCCCAGCGCCGCCTCGACCCGACGCGCCCAGAATCGCCGATTGGGCGCCGTGTTCTGCAAGTGCGGACGCAAGGCATCAGCCGACGCATTGTCACTGTAGGCCACCATGTAGATGCCGGCCGCAGGGTTGATTGGGATTATTTTTTGCAAGGGGGCCTTGACCACCGTATAGCCTGGTGCGGCCGCGGCCATGATTGGACGTGAGGCCGGGCTCACCTTGGCGTAGGCACGTAGGAACGTGTTAACACCGATCTGTTTGTAGGCCGGCTCCTTGGGCAAGAGGGCACGCAAGGTCGGCTGGGTTGTCGCGAGGATCAGCTTTGTTGTGGCCGTGTAAGTGGCGCCATTGGCCCTTATGACCTTGGTGCCGCGAGGGCCCGTCTGGATCCGCGTGACCGTGGCGTTGTAGATCACGGATTTATGGCCGATCTTGGCAATGAGCGCTTGGACGAGGTCGGACCATGAGAGGTACATGCCCGTGGCCATGCCTATGGCCTTGGTTGGACCGGGACCATCATAGTTATCATCGAGCCCATAGTGCTGCAGCACCTCGCCCGCGTCCTCTTGCAGCATGTCGGTGTAGCTCAAGCTCTCGAAGAAGGCCGCCGCCTTGGCTTCGCCGAACTGGGCCTTGGCGAATCCTTCGAATGTGGATGTAGCCCGTGATGCTTTTGAGTTTGACGTGTACACTTTTTGGAGGGTCGCAACGTCCTTGGCGACGTTCGGGGCATTTGTAAGGCCGGGACCATAGCGGTGCGTAATAGGAAACGTACCAAAGGGCACCTTGAGCTCCTTGAGCAAGCTTGTGAGAAGGACGTCCTTGTGGGCCCGTCCAATGCCGGCGCCGAGCACGACGTTGGTCTTGCCGAAGCGGGCCATGGCTGCGCGGCCGCCGGGGTGCGCGTCCGCCTCGAGCACCAGGATAGAGGCCGTGGGCGCCGCCTTGCGAAGCTTATAGGCCGCGTAGAGCCCTGCTAGGCCGGCGCCGACAATGACGTAGTCGGCTGTTACTTCACTTGCGTTTGCCATGTGCAACTCTGAATGTGCCAAAGATATAGAAGGGCATCGTGTGAAGGCAGCCAATGACCGTGATCGACATCCCCGACGACCACATCTTCGCATCGGCCCTCGGGAGCACGAGCGAGCTGGTGCTGGTAGACTACTATGCGACGTGGTGCGGCCCGTGCAAGATGATGAAGCCGGTGCTTGAGCAGCTGTCGATCGCGTACCCGAAGTCGCGCTTTCTGGCCGTCAACATCGACGAGGTCGGCTCTTTGGCGAAGAAGGCCAACGTGACCAGTCTGCCCACCATGGTCGCCTACAAGCGGGGGGTCGAGGTCGACCGCCTGGTCGGCGCAGACAAGAACGGGCTGATCAAGATGGTCGAACAATGGTCATAGGGCAGAATGTTTTGTTCAGAGTATGCAGAGGGCTTCAAGCAAGGCAAACAAGCACACAAACAACATGAACGTTGCTCTTGCCGTTGGCCTTGCGATCACCATCGCCTTGCTGATTGTGTATGCCACTCGGCCGATGGCTCTGATGCCGGCTGCTGCCGCTACGGCAACGGAGGCCCCGAGTCGGCTGCCCATGACGCCCGAGCACGACCAGGCCATGCTTGGGTGGGCTTCGCCGCCGGCGGCGGGCTCGAGTGGCTTCGGCTCGCTCGTGTACCCGGTCAGCACCCTGACGCGCCGCACCGATCAGTCCAAGCAAGGCACGCCCGAGCTCGATGGCTACTTCGAGGGTGCACGTGCCGACGTGCCCGTCGAGCTGCCGGTCTACAGCGACGGCTGCCCGCCCATGCGTCCCATGTCGTCGTCGCTGCCCATGGCCAATATGCCCATGTGCATGTTTAGCCCGCCCGATGCGACCAATGTTGTGTAGCTAACGCCCCCATTTAGAGGTTTGGACGACATGCCTAAAAAAGGAGCGTGGTGTGTCCCTTGCACACTAAGACAGCAACCATGCACACGGGCGTGATTTCTTTTTGCGACCGCATCCACTTCAACGTCAAATGCAGCGCATTCAAGGAGCTGATGTTGAACCGAATGGAGGGCGCCTATGGAGTACGCATCTTGCAGCGGCACTGGCACCGCTTTGAAGGGGAGGGCGGTGGTGGCGGAAGCCAAGGCCAAGGTCGTGAAGGTGGAGGCGGACGCGAAGGTGGCGGCGGACGTGAAGGTGGCCGTGGTGGCCGTGGTAACCAAGGCGGTCGTGGAGGCTACAGTAACCAAAGCATCAGCCCAGGCCTACGTCCTCACGAAGGCAGCCATTGGATGTGCCTACGTAGTAACGGCAACCCCTACTTTCTCGTGCTCACGACCCTCGACGACGTGCCCACCATGGTCTACGTTGACAAGAAGGTGCAGCCGGGCTATGAGTACCCACGTATGATCCTGGGCCGCGGCCAGTTCCCGGTCAAGGCCTTCAAGGGCGCCGGCACGGTGCTCGACGGCGAGATGGTCCGGGACGTCAACGGCGGCTGGGCGTACCTGGTGAACGACGTCATCGCGTATGCCGGCGAGGTGTTGTACGGTGTAAACTGCCGTCGACGTCTGACCCTTCTGCAGCGCCTGGAGCGTGCTCGTGAGCTGATCGGGGCCAAGCGCCAGGACCCGCACATGGACAGCTGCGTGTACCAGGTCAAGCGCTACTTTGCGCCGACGCAGGAGGGCTTCACGGCGCTGATCGAGAGCGTGGCGGACTACCCGTACACGCAGCGTGGTCTCTACTTCTGGCCCGACGGTGGCCACAACCCTCGGGCGCCGCCGATCAAGCCCAAGCTCTACAATTTCGACGAGACCATCATCAAGCCGGTTGTGCGCAAGGTGAAGGATGCACCGGAATTCTTTGCGGCGCTGCCTTCGGCGGCTGTTGAGGAAGCGTCTGATACCATCATTGCTTTACATGGACCGATCGAGGACGTCATGGTTACTACAACCATAGATGTGCCACATGCAAGTGCAATCATCGAGCAAGCGCCACGTGCAACCCCAGACGGCGCCCGTAAGCTATGGCTACGCAAGACCGAGAATCCCGACATCTACGACGTGTCGGTCGGGGAGTCGGCGACGTCGGCCAAGATCGGCATTGCGGGCGTGCCGACGCTGAGCATTAGCAAGATGTTACGGGCCATCTTCCGGTCGCGCACCGTGGCCCAGCCTGCGTGCTTTGATTGCAGGTGGCACGAGGATTTCCAGAAGTACGTGCCGGTGCAGGCCAGTATTTGAAGACAAAAATGAGTGTGTTACAATCGGGCTAAACCTTGACCCCGCACTTCTCCAGCGTCTCGCCCAGGATGGCGCGAATCTTGCTCATGTCGGCGTTGTCGGCGTGTGTGTAACGAAGACGTGCGACCGTGTAAGGCTGTGCAGCCCCTTCTTTTTGCTCTGCAACGCGATCGATGATCCAAGCGATGCGGTGGTGGATCTGATGGGTCGTGCGTTCCACGTGACTGACCATGTCCACGTCGTCTGTGCACGGGAACTGGTGGCACGGCAACACGTCCTCGAGGATGGCACGTACGTAGAAGGGGCCGTTGATGGCGTCGCGCACGGTGACCTCGGTGACATTGCGTTGTGCGTCGTTGGCCATGTCATACGAATAGGTCATGTGAGCGTTGTGATACTCCACCAGTCGCTGGGTAGTGCCGGGGCGGAGGGCTTTGCCTCGGCCGCTGAGCGCAACCATGACGTGATGAGGGGGCATGCTGCACTCCAGCCAATCGGCGCCCTCAGTCTGCCATGCGTTCGATTGGGGACGCGCAAGATGGCCGATCCACGTGTACTCGAGGACGTTAGCGCCTTCCAGGACATTGGCGGAGCTCTCCAGGAATGCATTATCTAACGTAAGGGACGTGAGTGTATCCATGGCTTGCTGTTGCTGTTGGTGTTGGTGTGTGCAACGTCCGGCCTGATGGGTCCTTTTTTGACCCCAAAAATGGAGTGCCTTGGCTTAAACGAATGAATAGGAGAACAGCTCTAAGTGAGGACGCGTCATACGTTCACTACGTGGATTCCATGGCCGAAGCCGAGTCCGCCGCGCACCCCGCAAATGCGAACCCGATCCGGACGAGCATACGGGAGCTCTTCGAGCATTGCGGGCTCAGCGCGCTTGAAGCTCAGGATCTGGAAGTGGGTGTGTTTAACCACACGATTGATCTCGCTCGTACGTTCCCATTTGCAGCGAGCTGGGTGAACCCGACCTTTCAAGAGGCGTACATGGCCAAGGCGCGGTCTATGGTGGTCAACTTGAACCCGGACAGCTATGTGGGCAACCGGCGCTTGCTGCTTCGACTGAAGGAGGGGGAGTTTCGGCCTCATGAGCTCGTGGATATGGCGCCGGACCGGCTGTTGCCGGAGGCTTGGGAGGGGATCGTGGCTGGTGAGGATTCGAAGAACAAGGGAGCGTATGAAGAGACGGTGGCGGCCATGACGGACGTTTACACTTGTAGCAAATGCAAGAAGAAAAAGTGTACCTATTACGAGCTGCAAATTCGTGCCCAAGATGAGGGAACATGTACCTTCATACGGTGCCTAAATTGTGGTTGGCGGTGGCGGCATGGATAAAAGTTTCAGGACCAACCTTTTTTTGTAAACTCAGCCCACCCATCCCGAGCAAATTAGCATTTAAAGCTTTGCGCTCAATCCTATTTATGAAGCTAACCAAGATGAAGCTAACCAAGATGAAGCCTACAGCAGATGCCGTCATGGAAATAATTATAAAGAGCAAATCTGCCGTAGCTGTCACAAAGTACCTAACTAGTGATATTGACTTGATCAAAAGCTATAACTGGCATTTTTCGCTTGGATATGCAAAGACCTCCATCAATGGAGGCTCCGTGGGGATGCATCGCATTATCATGGGTGTTACTGATCCCCGAATGGTCGTTGATCACATTAACCAAGACAAGCTCGACAATCGTCGTACGAACTTACGCATTGTTACTCGCGGTGCCAATAACCAAAACAGAACAAAGACGCTAACTGCTGAAAGTACCAGCAAGTACAAAGGTGTAACGAAGCGCACCTTCAAGAAGTCATGCCTCTTTGTTGCAAGTTGTGGCCGGTTTTACACTCAGTCGTTTAAAAACGAAGATGATGCAGCGCGTGCCTATGACAAAGCTGCCTTGCACTATTGTGGGATTGGGGCTTTTACTAACTTTGAGTACACAGACGAGGAAACAAAAGTTATACTTGCAGAGGTTACACCCACAACCCCAGTCTTTGTTAAAAAGAACACACACCTTCCCAAAGGTGTGTTTAATTCTGGCAACTCAAAAACCCCTTATGAGGCAAAGTATTCTATCAAGTCACTTGGCATGTTCAAAACAGCAGACGATGCTTCCAAAGCGTATGAAGCTTATGTCGTCAAGCATGAAAATGAAATAAATGATAAGCACATCAGTCGTGAAATCATTCGAAACAAAAACGGTAATGCAGTTTTGCCTGTTACGAACAGGCAAAAAGAGGTCACGTGCCATGTCATTGTGGATGATAGCGATTGGCACGAACTTATGAAAGGTAGTATGTGCGTAAATCCGGCAAACTATGTGAGCTTCCGTAGCAAAGGGACAATAAATATGCTTCACCGCTACCTTCTCAAGCCTGCAGATGACTTAATAGTTGATCACATCAACGGTAACAAGTTAGACAACCGCAGAAGCAACTTGCGCATCGTTAACTCCAAGCAAAGCAGCTACAACAAAGCAAAATTGAAGACCGCAAATCCATCTAGTCCTTACAAAGGTGTGTCTAAAGTCGTTCGCAAAAATAAAGCTGGGGAAAACGTCTCGTACATTGCTTGTGTCATGAAGGATGCAAAACGCTACGGGCTTGGCAGTTTCAAAAACGAAGAAGATGCAGCGCGTGCCTACAACGAAAAAGCTCAAGAGTTGTTTGGTGAGTACGCATACTTGAATGTAATCCCGTATGTTCCGCCTACCAAAAAGCAGTCAGATGATGTTGTCAGCTCAGACTCCGAGGACGATTCTGATTCAGACTCGGACTCCGAACCCGAAGACGACTCCTGGTACCTCGACTTCATGAGCCAGTTTTAATCCTTACACATAAGTATACACTCTCGCACCAATGACCTTCGCCTTCCTATCCACCCCCCTGACCCTCCGCTTCGGCTCCAAGACCTTCACCCTGGTCCCCCAAGCCAAGATCGTCTTCATCGCCTTCATCGTGATGGCGATCTCGATGCTCGGCCACGTCATGGTCGGCCTGCGCCCCCTTGCCCTGCCGATTGCAGCATGGCTCATCATCGGCCTCCTCTACGTCATCTTCTACGGCATCATGCTGGCGCTGACGACCTACGTTGTCAACTGCACGGTCGTGGGCAACTGCACCGTGTATGCCTGGATCGTCGCCGGCTACCTCTCGGTCGTTGCCGTCTTCTCGATTCTATTCACCCTCATGTCGCTTCTGAGCCCGAAGAAGTAAGGGTTACGTATTCAGCATGTTCCTCAATGTCCATGCACCAAGCCACCATTCGATGCGGATGCCACGTAACGGCCATCAACTCTTCTTTTATTAACGCCGTGCGCTTATGCGCCCGCCGACATGGATCCAAAGTTGCACGACGCTTCCACCTAACACCAAATAGAACCGCATTAGCGAATGGTCGGTTTCGTGGAAGCTTCAACATATCGAAGATCCATTCAAAGTTTGTCCACTGCCGCATTTGAACAACGAGGCGCTCATTTGGTAAGATGCCAGCCGCGTTATTATAACCAAGATGGTATAGTTTCCTACTTCCAACTAAGCTTGCTCCATACATATGATATGTTTGGGTGTTTTCTTCAAAGACGCATTTTGCCCTACGTCCAATCATAACACCAAACAGTTGACGAACCAAGGACGGGACATCTGGCTCCACAAAGACCATTTCGGAAAAGGGTCCAATATCTTCGGGGAGCATCGTATCGCTAAACACTCTCCAAAACCGTTGTTTTGTTGTCACGTCTTGAAAGATCGCAATATCAATTGTTTCTTTACGATATGTGCGCGCCGTAGCGACGGTAACGATGTCGTACATGATTGAAACTGTGTGGGATGTGGTGTGTAATGTAAGCAGTCAAGGTCCTTTTTTAAGGTTCTATTTCCACAATGGGGGAGGGAGCACCCTAGAGTCACGACACCCCTAGCGCCCTCATTATTACAACACCATAAGTAGGGTACACGCATATAGGTAGGTAGTTGTACACATGGATCACCAATCACGCTCGCTCTCACCAAATGCTTCAAGTAGCTCCTCGCCCAATGGGCGCACCAACCTCGTGACAGCACGCGTCTTCTCCGACGTCTTTCGCACCAACCAAGCGCGCGCCCTGAGCCAAATGCGTGAGTACATACGTCAACGTGTGTCAATCGACATCCTCAAGCGCTACTTCAAGCAGATGCAACCAAGCCAAATGCATCTGATATACAACTTGCTCGAGTCGGGGTATGGGTCTGAGTCCAAGGGCACCGAGTTCGTCAACACACTCGAGGAGCTCTTCGGCCCCATTGCCAGCTGGAAGGCAATCGAGGTGAAGCAGGGATTCGAGTCCATGTTCGACTTCCTAACGGACACAGAGCCCGAGGATCGCACACGCATCATGGCCATCATCAAGGCATGTGCCCAACGTGTGCCGGCCGCCAACGTCCCGCGCTTCTCCTCCCATTACCGTCCGGCCATCAAGGACTTCCCGGAGTTTCAGGCCGCTCAAGACAAGCTGGCCGTGCAGATCCGCGACAATCGCGACCGGATCGTCGCACGTTGGCGCACGTCCCGAAAGCAAGTGGACACCATGAACGAGCAATGCCGCAACAGCACGGCCCTCTTGGGCGACGCGTGGGGCAAGATCCCCCGGCATCGCCGCTACGGACCCATGAGCGACGGCTACTGCTACGACGCAGCCGATCTCGTAAAAATTATGATGGAGGACTTCACCAAGGGCGAGCTGCCGTCGTCGCCCTTCACGCGCACGGTCTTCACGTATGGCGTTATGGACGACATCATCACCCACATCCAGAACAACGCCATTCCGCATCCGCACATCCTGCCGATCATCGTCTACGGCTTCACACACGGCTACATTCGCGGCTCCGTCTCACAAGGTGACGTAGAGCGCCGCTTCGACCTGAAGACGCGTATCAACCGCTACATGGAGGGGGCCATGCGTGATTGGAAGAAGGGACTGAGTGAAGCGCACTAAGGTGCACTAAGAGAAGCGCACTAAGAGAAGCGTACTAAGCACTTACTTGTCGGCCGAAATGGCGTACTCGTGGTGCACGTGCACCTTGACGCCGCCACGCTCGATGGTCTTCGGCTTGGCCAGCTTGTGCTTCGTGATGACGTACTTGAACTCCTTCTTGGCGGAGCCGCGGGTGGTCTCGCGAACGACAAAGTGGATCGTGCGAATGGTCTTCTTGGCCTCGTTGAACAGCTGGCGGCCGGCCTTCTTGGCGGCGGCCATGGGCGTGGCGCTCATGTAGCGGCCGCCGTTCTTGCCGTGGTTGGCCGCGACGACGGTGAAGGAGCGCTTGCCGGCGCCGCCCATTTGGCCGTCAATGGACTGGAACTCCTCCTCGGCATCGGCATCGGCCTCAGGCTCGGGCGCCTCTTGGCCAGGGAAAGCCGGAGGCGAGGCGGGAGGGAAGGACGTGGGGGGGAAGGGCGCGTCGGGGCCGGGGTCCATTGTTGCAAAAGGGAATACGATTCGTTCTACACCAAGCATTGATTTTTCTTTACATCCACGCCAGATCCGGATGCCGCTTAAAGATGAGCTCTTCATTGGCTTCGATCGGCCGCAACGTCCGGAACCCCACGCGCATCCAACTCCCTTCCGCATCCTCCGCGTCCGGGAAGCTCACGAACTCGAGGTTCGCCGGCTTGACCGTGTAAAAGTGCTCGCGCGTATAGGCCATGACGTCCCGGGGCGTCTGCGTCATGTCGATGGCCAGCTCGTCGTCCACGTAGACGACGTAGTGCCGATTGGTATGGGCCAGCTCGCACGTGTAGACGCGTCGCCCATGCAGATCGCCCATGAAGGTGCCGGCCGGGATGTACGTCAACGTGTGTACCGTCCACCCGAAGCCGGGGTCCTCGGGGCACGGCACCAACGTCACGGGCCACGTACCATAGACGCGTGCGTCGGGCGGCGGCTGGATGTTGAGGGCGCGCATGGATTCTATGGTATGGGTAATGGCGTCCGTTGGGTCGGCTGTTGTGTGTCCCATTGTGTCTGTCGGATTCGTCAGATCTCATGCATACACTCAAGATCCATTTTTGGGTTAAGGGCTTAAGGACATCACGTATAGACGTCAAGACCATGAGCTTCCAACTGCTGTCGGACCTTCACATCGAGCGGGCACCCTTCACGCTCACCAAGCACAGAGCCGCCGACTACCTGATCCTTGCCGGGGACATCGGGGACCCTGCGTCCCTTGTGTACGTCGAGCTCCTCGAGGCCGCGTCGCCCCTTTACGTCCACGTTTTCGTCATCAAGGGCAACCACGAATGTTGGGGCCGCTCGGTCCAAGAGGCCGATGACCTCATCGGGTCCATTGCGGCTAAGTTGCCGAACGTCACGTACCTCAACAAGAGCGGTTACGAGTTGCCCGAAGGACGCGTGCGTATCATAGGCGCCACGCTCTGGTCCTACGTCACCGACGCACAACGTTCCGACGTCCAATGCTTTATAGCGGATTATCGCTACATCAAAGACTGGACCATCGACAAAAACAACGTGGAGTACTGCAAGACGGTGGCTTACCTCAAGGAAGAGATCGCAGCGGCGAAAGCAAACGGCCAGCGCCTCGTCGTCGTCACACACCACGCACCGGCCATCGAGGGCACGTCGCCGCCACTCCACGACAAGAGCCGTCTGAAGAGCGCCTATGCGAGCGACCTCACGGCCCTCTTCTCGCCGACCATTGCCGTATGGTGTCACGGGCACACCCACCACAGCCATATTCAACACGTCAAAGGCATGACTCTGGTCAGCAACCAACGCGGCACGCCGGGCGAGGAGACCAAGTTTGCCCCGGCGTTTATGTTTAAGGTTTAGATGTTCGTCAGGCCCGACAAGCCATGCGAAGCCATCCCCGTCAAACGCCACCTTCGGCATCATCCGACACAACCGTCGCCGATCGCTTGAATGTAAACGGGCTCATGGTCCGATGGTTGATCATATCGGGCAGAAAGACGCCCTTGATACGTGCCCATCGACTCTCCTCCTCCGCTGCCTTCTCAACCTTCTTGCGCTTCAAGTTGCTCAAGGCCTTGTCGGCTTCCTCTTGGAGCTCCCGGATGTCCTGGCCAAAGCAGATCTTGTCCATCATGTCGGGGCCGTAGCGCTCACGAATGAGCCGAATGGCCGACGCATGCGGCTCCGGCTGGCTCGACGTGATCGAGTCCATCTCGCTCTGAAGCTTCGTGATGATGAGCTCTACATTGTTCTTGTCTTGCATCGAGTTCAAGAGCTCCACTTGCTGAATCTGTTGCGACACTTTGCTCCACCGCCGCATTGCCGACAAGTGCTCCGTCGCGATCTCGCCGGGCCGAATCTGACGTAGCATGCCGGTGAGGAGGGCGCTCAACATGCTGAACGTGGCCGCGACGTATTGAATGGCCTGGCTGTTCGAGGAGAAGATGGTCGCCCCGGCTATGGTGCTCAGCAGGATCATGGGGTACGTGATCGAGTTGTGGATGCGACGATAGACGTAGAGTGACTGTAGCTGCAAATAGAACTCAACGAAGGCCTTCTTTTTCCATTCGGTCCACAAAACGTTGTAGGCCCGCTCATTGTCGGATCCATGTTGAGCCGAGTCGGGTAGTGAATCCGGAATGGACGCCGGCGCCCGCATGGATGCATGGGCCGACATGCTTGATAGTCGCAGTCGCTTAGTGTCTCGTGTGAAAATAACGCTTACTTGTGCGACTCTGCTTGCGTTTGGTTACAAAAATAAAGCGCCCCCTCGCC
>Ga0208974_1000282_pt1 | contig 22185 bp, 37 predicted proteins | sample GreLakmeER15MSRF_FD_187699 | JGI IMG/M metagenome (GOLD analysis project Ga0208974, IMG submission 187699) | Freshwater lentic microbial communities from great Laurentian Lakes, MI, USA - Great Lakes metaG ER15MSRF (SPAdes) | ecosystem: Environmental > Aquatic > Freshwater > Lake | place: Great... | reverse complement strand
CGCACTGATAGGATGAACCCGACAGATGCATCTGCAGGTCACCAAGATGGCTGGCACGGGTGGGATCGAACCACCGACAGGCTGATTAACAGTCAGCTGATCTACCGCTGATCTACGCGCCAATAAACTGGGTCCGCAGGACGGACTCGAACCGCCAACAACTGGTTTTGGAGACCAGGATTCTACCAATTGAACTACTGCGGAACAATCACAAAATGGTAGGACCAGAGGGAATCGAACCCTCGTCGAAGGATTAAAAGTCCTATGCTAGACCTTCCAGCTATGGTCCCAAAATCTCATAACAAAAATTTGGTGAACCCAAGGGAATTCGAATCCCTATTCCAGCCGTGAAAGGGCTGTGTCCTAACCGTTAGACGATGGGTCCTTAAATTGGTGCCGCCGATAGGACTTGAACCTACAACCCCCTGATTACAAATCAGGTGCACTACCAGTTGTGCTACAGCGGCAATAATATTTTTAAACAGCAAGAGCAATCGCAAAGGACGCTCAACTCATACAACCATTATACTATACAAGCCTTAACAAGTAAACTCTAAAAAACTCTAATACAATCAATAACTTAGAAGATCGCTGTTTTCGGTGCGGGAGGGGAAATTCATAGGCACCTTGGGACTCAAGTCCTACCTCAAGAAGATGAGGGCGTCGCGAATCACGCAGGAAATATTTTATCAGTGTATTATATAGTATGATTTAGAAAAAATCAAGGATGTTCTTTGTAGAATTGTATTAAATTCCACACATTCCAAAACACAAGAAATGTGCACATCCACCCAATCAATGTTCCTCTATTAAAGACTGCAGCAAAAGTTACACCAGCAAGAAACAAGATATCAATGATTGGAATGCGAATCATGCATACTCCGTGACTTTATCAAGACGCTTCATTGGGAATGCGCACTTGCCTTCCTTACGCATCTTGCTTTGGTATTCTACCGTGCAATCGAAACAAATGTCAAGCACTTTACTATTCTTGACTGTTTGCAATTCTACCTGATACAACTTCCACTGATATTCAGTGAAGCATTGCGGTTTATTGATCGAGAATTTTGCCATGTTGATTCACCAGTTGTTCAAATGTTCTAAAGAGTTTGTCAAATCGAATTTCATATAGTTCTTGCATTCCCATCAATGCATTCGCTATTTGATCTGGACTCATGTCATATTCTAAAACACCTTCAGTCAGATCTTTAAGATCTGATGTAACGTTCCAGCAAGACATGATCTGCGTTTCCATTTCAAGTCGATCAAACTTTATTTGAATTCGACCATTCTCATCTACATATGCTTCTGTCATGTTCTCTCCCATACATGTTCACAATCTGGACACTTCCAAGCAACAGTTCGGTCTTGATCGCGATCATATAGTCCAATTGCGCGACCAAACCTTCCACGTTCACGAGTTGCACCATACATGTCAGCAATTCTTGTTGCTTCTCGCTCATCTCCAGTTTCCTTGAAGAAGTGTTCCCAAATAGAACCACCATCAAGATCAGCATTGCAGTTTGGACAATGACCGTGTTCGCTCATTATTTTACTCCAAAATGAACTTTGATATGTGCTATAGGATCAACACCTACGAGATTGCATTGAGATACAACATCAATACATTCCCGAACAATCAACTCGGCAAACTTTACCTGATTAGGATGTATCGTTGTCTCACTCTGAGCCGACACGCCAGCTTTTTTGGCTAGTTCTAAAATATGTTCGTTCATAACTCAACTCCATAAGTCTGTTCAGTCTCACGAACCCAAAACACAATGTTGTCTGCATCTTCATCCCAATGCGCATTCGGCGCATGTTCTGCAAGAATCGATTCAGTTGTTTGAAGTCCACCCAAATACGATTCGCCGAAAGAAGCAAGACGTGTTTGGTAGTCGGCTTCCTCTTCAGCATCCCAACCAAACTCTGCTTCGAATGCATCGCAGTGATCGCAGGATCCAAACGAACCTTGCACCCAACCACGCTCACCGCGATACTCAACAAGAGCAACCCATGAGCCTTGCCAATCACCAAAGTGTTCAAACGCAATCACGTTTGCGCCAGCAGCCGTCAATGCAGATTGATATGACATCACGCAACCTTTTTCGCTACAGCACCCACATGCTTACAGTCCTTGCGGAACTCAAAACCTGTGCATGTGCAACTAAACTTACCATTCAAACGTTCAACAATATAAAATTTGTTTCCCTTTGAACTCTTGACCTTCCATGCCTTACCGTCGGTCGCAACTTGTGTGCTACTTCCCATGAGCACCTCAATCTTAACAACATGCAATGACTTGGCATTGAACTCACTCACAGGATGCTCAGGTGCGCCAGTCTCAACAGCGAACATGAACGGATCGCGGAAGATCGACTTCACGACAATACCTTCGCGAGTGTATGTGACATAGTTGTTATCTTTGCCACGATACGCATAGGTGTTCGGATATATTGTCGTGACGCGAACACGTGAACCAATCTTCGGAACTGCTACAGTCATTCTTCAAACTCCCCTTCAAGAACAGATCGAGCCTCGCCAATCAACTCCTCAGCATCATACATATAATTGCTGATATTGTAAAGATTTCCTCGCGAAACAATCTCATCAAGAATATTCGTAGTCTGCGTCAACATTGCTTCAAGATTCTTGATGCGTTGTTGTAACATTTCAACTTCGGTCATATCAAGCACCAGTCCACGTGTGGTTAGCATAAGAACTCGGATTCAAAACATTGCCACGAGCAAAATTCTTCGCAGGTTGAGCCCATGACGCAGCCTTCAGAATGTCACCAACCTTCCACTGGTCATGCGCCTTCACACAGATGAAACTGTGAACAGACCGAGAACCATAATGCTTGGAAACAACCTTCAGAAACTTGCGACCACGATTATAATCGATTTCAAACTTGCTTTCTGCTCTGAGGTCGACACCACTCTTGTCCCAACGATAATAGTCCCTGACCAAATGATCAGCATACATCGTCAGCGCAATATCGAGATCATATTCAGGCATGACCTTCGGTGTGTTGCGAGCAGTGATCTCTTCCAACTTTGCTTGAAGACCGAGAATTTCGTTCTTGATTTCTTGAATCGTTTGAGCGTCCATTAGTAACCCACCTTCAGTGAACCAGAGAGATAGCCATAACGAACACCGAGATGATACTCGAGATACTCGGTGTCACCGTCGGTCTCATAAGTCTGGTGGAGATGGCGAATCGCATCCTCGCGACTGCAACCATTCAGATACGACTGAATGTTGGGAATAACAATCTTTTCAAGATGCCTCTCAACAGCAAGTTGCTCTTGTCGCTCACGCTCAGCCTCAGACTCGGCTTCGGCGATGAGAAAGTCCCAAACCATCTGCTTTTCGTCAGCAGTTCCTTTATCCCACTTCGCCCAGAAGTCTGCGCGAGGACGTGACCCATAAGCCTCTTTGTAGAGGTCCGAGACGATTCGTTCGTCGTATGTATATTGCTTTTCCATATTCATATTATCGCCTAAATGGGCGAAATAGTAAAGGGGAAAAACTCTAATAGAATCAATAACTTGCACAATGCCTCTGGAGCGACTTCCAGTCCTATTGCAGCGGTCTTATTGTGGGCGATAATTTACCCTTACCCCAGAACAGGGAGGGCTGCAATCACTCGTAATTGCGATCGTCGTATTCTGAGTTTTCCGACCAATCTTCCTCGTCTAGAAAATCGTCATCATCAGATTCATAGGACGCATTCGGATTGAACTTCCACCGAGAATCATCTTTCAAACGACGCTGCTTCAATCCCTCACTGTTTCGATTATATTGTTTTTCTCGAAACTCATTCTGCTTTTTCTTGACCATGATTACTTACTCAAACGCTCCTCTTTAAGTTTATTGCAAAAGATTCTATACAAACCTAACTCTCGACCATACGCTTCCACTTCCCAAGGAGAATCAAAATACTTTTCTTCGTCCATGTAATGTGAAGCATCAAAGAACAATCCTTTGTATCGGACATCACCACTCTTATAATCAAACAATTCATTATTCAGATATTGCTTGACATGCACCAGTTCATGCCCAAGATCAATAAGAAGATTCTTCAATCTTGTTTGTGGCTTCTTGCCCAATTTATTGATGCGTTTATAATTAAGAACAACAGTAAACTTTTTGTTGCCTTCATCATCAAGACCATCATAAGTGCACCATGCCTTATACTTCTTCAGATCAAGAAGATCAGCAGCATCTTTGATTTCAGTTTCACCAAGAACCTTGACATTGATTCTCGCTTTCTTCTGAACGCATGGACGCACCAGACGATTGAGGACAAATTTAGAATACTTCCGAATCATGGCAGAATCGGAACGCTTTAGATAATTGCTGACTACCGCAACCATGTTACTCCACTCGAAGTAGAATTGTGTCCTTGTTAATTCGACCGTTCAATTCAGCAGACTTGGAGTTGATCTCGCTCATGACCTTTCGGAGCACGACCTTACCACCGTCCAAGACTCGAGACAATACATCTTTTGGCTTACGAAGAGTTTTACTCACCGACTCACCATATTTATAGTTTTGGATGGCTGAACCCTTAACGTCTAGACCAGCAGCGTCCAGAGCAACATAAACTCCGAGTTTGCGCGTCTTAACGTTATAGATCCATAACTTCTCAGCCCCAATAATCTTCACAGGATCGATCGAGACCAACTTGTTATCGATATCGTCTTTCTTGAATTTGAGATTCTTGACCTTCTTGTCGAAGGAGACTGGCTTCTTCTTGCGTGGCTTACGAGCAGCAGCCTTGTTAGAGGCAAGTTTCTCTGCATCGGTTGCAATCGCGCCAAAGAACTTCGCTGCCTCGATCATCTCTTTACGAGGACGCGGATATGATTCCTTCACATACTCATCTTTCGACTCAATGATCGCAATCCAGTCAGCGGTCCGCTGCTTGAAGTATTCTGCAATCTTCGAAGCATGCATCGGCTTCACTTCATTCTCGACCATCCACGTATAGGGAACAAATTCTTCTCCGCTTTGCTCATGCCAAACGTCGTCGAACTTGGCTTCCAGTTCCATGATGAAATAGTCTGCTTTGGCTTGGACTCGCTCTTGGATTGAGATGACATTGCTAGTATCGGCAACGACTGCCGTGGCGAGACCTTTTTCCGCGACGATTGCATCAAGTCGACCTCGGAACACATTCATGCGTTCCTTAAAGTTTGCGAACACAGTATCAGGAATCCATGCGCCACGCGAAAGACATCGCGCCAGCCAACCGTCAACAATGTTCCAAGAATTATTAAGAGACTCGGCTGCTTGCTTTTGCAAGGAAGTGATCTCATTGTTCTTGGTAAGATACTCGATCAGATACTTGCGTGCATCTTTTGTATCTTTGTTTTGATTATACCACTGAAACGCATGAATCAGGTCATACTGCTTGCATGGTTCAGTGCGTGTTTCCCAGATGGGTTCGGGAACAACCTTTGGTATGAACTTTGCCATATGTAGTATTATGCCTGTGCAAATTTTAAAAATCAACCCTTACTTATTAGTGGGTCGTGATAATATCTAATTCTTCGCCGTTTACTGCGGCGTTGTATCCTAAATTGTAGGCGACGTAGTCTACTATGTCTTCGTAAAATAGTATGAGGTCGCTTAATGGCGCGTTCTCTATTGGTGCTGTGGGGTAGTCGTAGCCTAACTCTATGGCTGCGTCCTTATATACGTGAATGCGTGAAATGAGTTGCGCTTTAACCTGCGCTTCGGTGTTTTCGTTTATCATAGAACTATTATCCCTGATTTAATCCTGAAAGTAAATAGGAAAAAACTCTAAGAAAATCAATAACTTGCCTTTCCTGTAAAACCACTCACAATCCTATTGCAGCGGTCTATAAAAAAGGGGGACCGAAGTCCCCCTCTAGTTTCGTCTAGGCTGCGTAGGGTCCCGTGATAATATCGGTCGTCTCGCAACCGTCGCTGTCGGTGGTGATCTCCTCTACCCACCTTGTTTTTTCGTTCTCTGCGTATAGGTCTAATGCCTTCGTAATATTCTTGGTCTTGAGAATTAATTTATTCCCGTTGACTCGCGCTCCTGTAATCGGGTGGTTGACCTTTGCGTTTTCGTAAACTTCGTAATATGTTTTCATAATACCATTATAGCATAAAACCGAGTATTTGTAAATGGAGTAAAACTTTAATAAAATCAATAACTTGCACAACTTATTGATTTATAACGTTATTTTTCCGTTATATACTTCACAAACTGATCAGCAGATTTTTTCCAGTTAACTCCCCGAACACTCAGATGCGTTGAACCACGATCAACATTTAACGCAAAGCAAACTGCAGTTGACAAATCTTCATCTACAAATCCATTCACACCATTTTGTATTTGATCAATTGGTCCTGTTACTGGATAAGCAGCAACTGGTGTCCCGCATGCCATTGATTCAAGAATCACAATTCCATAAGTATCCACTTTGCTTGGAAATACAAATACATCTGCTAACTGATAGCATCTTGCTAAATCTTCACCAAACTTATACCCAAGAAAACGAATATGCGGATACTTCTTTTGCAATTTCTTTTTATATGGTCCATCACCAACAACAACTTTGATCACTTCTGATGTTGGTGGGACGCAACCAGAAACATCTAACTCGCAAAATTCGTCTAGATTCTTTTCTTTACTCACACGCCCAACGTATAACAAAACAACGTTGTTATCTTTATATTTGTCATTGAATCTAAAATGTGAGTCATAACCCTTACCAAGAACAACTGAGTTCCAGTGAGAATTTTCCTTTGCGTTTGATTCAGAAGAACACATCACATACTTTGCATTCTTATGAAACCAATCAAAATACCATTTTGTCCAAGAAACTGGAACTCCGAACATCTCATTAAAGAACTCTGGAAACTTCGTGTGGTAAGAAGTCGTATACTTTATTCCAAGTTTCTCAAGAACTCGTTTGGCTTGCAAACCAAGAATGCCTTCCGTGGCAATATGATACTTGGTATCATGTCCTAGTTTATGCCAATGCACGTCTCGCTCTTCAATTATTTTAAACATATTTTTATAACTACAAAACGGAAGAGGGATTTCTTTATAGAATGGAACTTTGATATTACCGAACAATCCTGGATGAATGACGTCAACAGTCACCCATTCAGGTAAATTTGCAATGATGTTCTTATAAGTGGTTACAACACCATTTACTTGCGGTTCCCAAGCGTCTGTAATGAGAACTATTTTTGTCCGAGCCATTCTACAATCTCCCATTTTCCATCATGGTGTTCAACTAATGCTGTGCAGGATTCAACCCAGTCTCCGTCGTTCATGTATTCAATGCCGTTGATTATTTTAATCTCGGCTCGATGAACATGACCGCAGATCACACCATCGGCTTTTTGCTTTTTGCAATAATCTGTAATTAGATCTTCGAAGTTGTTTACATACGAAACTGCTTCTTTCGTTTTGTTTTTGAGATACTGACTCAAACTCCAGTGCGGCATATCAAACCAGTTCCGAACCTTACTTACAAGAACATTGAGGCGCAATAAAACATTATACAGCATATCACCAAGATGATAGAGCCATTGAAGTTTGGTTCTCAATACGCCGTCAAATAGATCACCATGAATCACCATATAAGTTTTGCCGTTTATGCCTTCGTGGCGACATTGATTCACCAAATCAATATTGCCGAAATGAATATCAAATGGTAACAGATCACGAAATGCATCGTCGTGATTGCCAACAACATATGTGACTTTGGTATTGTTCTTTGCGGCTTTAAGAATTTTACGAATCACATCAGTATGTGATTGCAGCCAATAGAATTTTCTTTTCAATCGCCAGCCGTCGATAATATCGCCGACGAGATATAAATTTTCGCTTGAGTTATTTTTCAAGAAATCGCATAGCAAATCGGCTTTACATCCCCTTGATCCAAGATGGACATCGGAGATAAAGATTGATTTGTATCGCATTGAGGACTCCTAGAACTGGAGTCATTATATAGCGAGAGATTATTAAGATTATATTAAAATTCGGTTTATCCTTCGTGATATACTGCGCAATATATCCTGGATTCCTCTTTTACAAAGGCAGCCATCGCTATGCGACAAACTCTACGCCGAAAGGTCGAGCGGCTGGTGTTTTATTTAGTATTCAACCTAAAGAAACACTTTTAATTGATTCTACTCGAAAAGATCTCCAACCACTCGCATCAATATCCCACACAGAAACATTGTTATTATTAATACCACCATCACCGCCCTCGCCTAATAGTTTTTTACCATTAGTCGCAGCATTTGGGACATACTCGGGCTGAAGAGTGCATCGCATTTTTCTTTCTGTGCCATCAATTTTCATAAACGTCACAACAACAACATTGTCTCGTAGTAGCTCTATCAATGATTTGCGATCGAATGACATATTACACCTGTTTTAATATCAGTTTAAGTTGTTTATTAGAAATAGAATAATTTTTAAAAATTGCTCTAATCATATCCTTCACAGTCTTTTTTGGAACACATCCATCTTTTACCATAAGACCATTATACCCTGCTTTGGCTAAATTGTCAATATACAGTTTACCATCGCCAATTCTTGCTTGAAAGAACTCTAATGTTGTTTCTGGTTGGTTGTGCTTGAATGTTAAGATATGATATCTATAAAACCCCAATTCTGAATCAATAGGAACAAATTTATCAACAAATTTATACATTGTTGCTTCGCATTCTATTGTTTTATTTTCAGTGTCAACTATCAATCCCCAAAGAGCGCCATCAAAATCATTAGTTTGTATACTCATTCTTTTTACTCCCCATTTTTTCTATGGCATATTTTGCAATATACCAAGCATCTACTATATCTGTTGTTGGAGAACCTAATTTTGTTGTCGGCGATATTATATTATGGAGGTCTATGAATGTCTCACTCAAAAATGCATCATACATTTTTTCTTTTGTTGCGTTACCTTTTCCAGTTGCAAATTTTTTAATGACAGTTGGTGGCACTGTAAAAAAACTATATCCACCTTTATAAAGCATGTATTTTAAAATGCCGCAATTTTCTGCTAGATTGAACACTCTTCCCTTTGATCCAAAAGAGTAGTCCTCAATTAAAATTACAATATCTTCTTTTTTAAAATCTGCTAAGATAGTCAAAACCCAAGAAGCAATATTTTCATATCTTTCTTGGTCTGTTAGATACTCTTCGTGCTGATCGCCAAGAATATTGTGGAACTTTCCTTGGACTGATTTTCGATCATTTAAAAAATAAAAAAATGAATTTGAAAATGTTTTATCTCTAGAAACACAAACGCAAGGAGAAGTCAGACTATAATCAATTCCAACGGCTATCATTTTCTTCGTCATCTAGAAGATTGTCATCTTCATCTGAATAATCATTGTCAGAATCATCATCATCGTTGAAATTTAATTCTTCACTGTCACTATCATAAAAATCGCCGCAGAATGGGCAATGACTTGGTGCGTAACTGACTTCTTCGTCTTCGAAGGACAATGCAAACATTGATCCGCAATTGTCACATGTTAGCTTTAAATCTGGCATATTAACCCCTTGTTACTGCTGTAATTTTTTCAATTTGTTTTTTGATTACAGATTCTCGATTTGGCCAATTAATGATTGGCTTCTCAGGATTCTTCATTAGATTATATAGCAATGGCAAAATTAATCCCTCAAGTTCTTTAAGTTTGGCTTTATGTTTTTCTTCTATAGCTGCAACAAGTGCAGATTGGATATTTTTTTCTTGAGAGTCTAGTAATGACTCGATTTTGGATTGAAGTTCGAGCAATTGATCGTTGTTTGTTGTTGGAGCAACAACTGGCTTAATTGCTTGTTCCTCTTCTTCAAAACTAAATCCAAAATCAAAATCGTTATCTGTTGCCATTTTAAATCCTTTGTTTTTATATTTATTTTTTTACCATGCCCATGATACATACGAGTATCGTGTTCCTTTAGTCACAGGCAAAACTTTATGTGGATACATAAAGTTGCTTGGAAAAATCATGATCGATCCTGCTTTTAATTTGATGGTCTCGCTTTCCCAAAATACTAACTCGCCACCTTCATAATCATCGTTCAATGAACCCAAAATTGAAAGAACTGGAATGCCCTTGTTTACACCATCAAATATGCTATGAATATGATCGCAGTGCAATTTCATTTGCGTATCAGGTTCATAACGATTATATCTCAATTGAGTATAGCTGTTCCAACCACTAAACCATTTTTCCATATAAGCAAAGTCTTTTAAGATATATTGCTCAAGCGCAAACCAAATTTTTCTTTGTATATATTGTGTTTCTTCAATCCCAAAAGCATATGCAACTGAAAGCTCTTTATCATAACTCTTTAATTCGCCATTAGCAGGATGATAAAATTTATGTAATTCCCACTCAGCTTTATTTAATTTATCAACAGTTACATTACATGTGTTTTCATCTAAGAAATTGTCATATATCTTGACATAATCTTTTAAATTCATTGGCATCATAATTTATTTTTTCTCTTTAACCTCATAATCATATCTATCATCATCTGAAAGAACCCACTTTGATGTATTCTCTACAGACCACATTTGTGTTCCGAGTTTTCTATCAATGACGTTTTGTCCTGGCTTCGTGACAAATGATGGCTCAAATGCACGGCAGCGATTGTTTGGTTGAATTGCAAAATTACCATTATCGAGTTTAATTACATGACCGCATTTGTGTTGCCCTGGAACTTCGCTGAATCCAAGATCAGCAATGTTCTTATCTTCATGCGCCCAATCGAGCGTGAACAGATAAGTGCCTTCGTTCCACTTCTTATTGCGATCAATATACTTAATTCGCTTATTGATTAAGAAATCAAATTGTGTAACACCAATGTATGAACTGAATGAATCCCATAGAACTAGATTGTAAAGTTCTTCTTGCGCCGCAGGAGTTTTATGACAGAAAGCGTGTATCGGCATGCGGAACCAAAGCCCCTCATCTTCCATGATGAAATGAAAAAGTGGGGCACGATGCGGTATCGACGCCACGCCAAATATAAGAACTGGAAGATAGGTGTCCTTCGCTTCATCGAACTCTGTTCTGTTCTGAAGAAAATTAGTCCGCACATAACATTCTATGGGCGGGATGTTAGCGTTAATGTATGCCATAGGTTTATATAGTCAAAAAAGGGGACCGAAGTCCCCTTTCTATTATTCAGTTTAAATTACTGAACTACTGGTGCTTCAACAACAGCAGCATCGGCTGGTGCAGCTTCAACAGCAGCAGGAGCTGCTTCTTCTGTTTGACCGACGACACCTGCATCAGCAGCTGGTGCTTCAGCAGCAGCAGCTTCTGGCTCAGTGACTACAACTTCTTCTTCCTTGGCTGCACAAGCAGCAAGTGAAAGAGCAACGAGACCAACAAGAATTGACTTCTTCATAACTTTCTCCTTATTTTTAGATTTCACATACACCTGCAGAGCATGCAAGTTCTTTTGCTGAAGTTGTGGTATCCGTTTCTTCCATGAATTCCACCCAGTTGATATCAACGTTTTGGAGCGCAAGGAGTTCGTTATACTTGACTTCATCAATTTCTTCGTAAGGTGCTTGACGATATGAACCATTGTCACGTGGGAGGAAAGAAACACCTGAAAGAATCGAGATGTTCTTGTAAACCCATGCGCCAACTTCCATCCATTCATCATCACCGACGTATACAGTGATCGAAGGCTTATGTTCACACCAGTGATCCTGATAGATCTTCCAAAGTTCCAACTGTTCAATCGCAGTCATATCATGGCGAGTGACAGAGTTCTTTGGGGCTTTCATTGGGAATGAGAACACCCAGTTTGACTTGCTATAGAAATCTTCTTCAGCCTTATATCCCTTGTCAATCATGAATTGAGCAAGAGGATCTTTCATGTCTGCTCTCACGCGACGGACATAAAACTGAGAATAACGTGGGTGAATGCCTGATGCGGAATCCACCAATTGAGAAACAGTGCCTGAAGGTTTAACGCAAGTGATTGCAGCCGACTGTGGAACACCAAGAGCGTCGGCGAATTCCTTATTTGTTTCAACGCAGTGAAGTCTAATTGCATCCAATGCATCCGCAAGTTTCTGTGACGGCTTATTTAACAACTTACTGTCACAAATACCTGTGAGTGAAACGCCAAGTAGTCTCTCTTCGTCACAATTATTCTTCCACTTCTTATTGATATAACGGAAGTCTGTGAGCGTTGATTGCAATGTGCCAATAATTGTAGCAAGACGTGCCTTGCGCTTCAATGACTCAACATCATCATTTACACGAACAACAATCTCAGAAAGATTACAGAATTCAAATGGACGCAAGATAATTTCAGAACATGGGTTTGTGCCAAACTCATGCTTTGGATCACGACGACCATTCTTTGCAGCAACAGCCTGTGAAGCAGCACGAGAGAAGATACCACGCTCACCAGACTTTGACATATAAAGAGCATGCCATTCATTCATGAATGTATCCATGTCTACTTGCTTGTCATACACCGCTGAAATGTTTGCCAGTGCACGTTGCCCATTGTGTGTCCACCAGTCACCCGACTTTGCATGACGCAATTGGTCGTCGTTGAGGTCGGTAAGAGAAATGAGAGCAGAACGGCGAACACCACCGCAAACAACAATATCAGCAATCTTACATACGATGTCATGACATTCCAACGTTGATAGTTTTCTACCACGTGCCTTTTGGAAAATGTTAAGAGTGAATTTGAATAGATCGACCAATGGCTCTGGTCCACTCGCACGACCACCAAAAGTCTTTAGACGCTCACCTGCTGGGCGAACCTTTGATACATCCCACTTTGCAATCTTTCCAGAATACAAAAGCGAAATGATTTCACGATATGATGAAGCCCAACCGATCTTAGAATCAGCAATCACAACAGTTGTATCTGTCTCATGAAGTTCTTCTGGAACTTCTGGAAGTTTGTTTGTATACTTTGATTCAACAGAAAAGCCAACGCCAGTTCCGCACATGAGAATATACATGATCTCATCAAATGCTTTGACATTATCAATGGCGACATAGGAGCAGTTATATCCAGCCACTTGATCTTTTTCCAAAGCAGGACCAGCAGTCATCAAGCAACGCATTGATGGCATGACTTCTAAGTTGATAATTGCAGTGCGCAATTCATCCCATGGGACTAGTTTGTTTTCGTTTGTTCGTTTCTTGAAAAAATTAATATAGCGATCTACAGTTTCATCCCATGTCTCACGACGACCCAATTCATCATTGAATCGAGCATAACGCGAGATGTGAATAAAATCTTGATAGATGCTTGGTAGTCTTGTCGCCATCATTTGCTCCTTATTATTCTGTTGCGATAAATTCTGTTGAAAGGGGAAATACCTCAGCAATAACCTTCGCGCACTCTTTCGCAATATCAATGTGTTCTAATTGAGTGCCATTACCGCTTCGGAGTTGTATATAGTGAATCCAAGATCTTAATGTTCCACTCATATAGATTCGAGAGGTGGTTAATCCTTCAGGAAGAATAGCGCGTGCCTGTTCTTTTGCTATTCCGTTATTAATTGCCCATTTATAATGGATTTTAACTTGTTCAATTAAATCTTGCTGACGTCTATTCCATTCGAAAATTAATGGATAATTATCAGTCTTTATGCTGTTTTGACGATTTTTCTCGTCTTGAAGTCTGGCATCACGTAAGACAAATTCTAATTCCTTTACAGGATCAGCATAACGTTGAGAGAATTCTTGAAACGAAAAAGAACGATGTCGCAAAATCTGACGCGCAATGTCTCGTGTTGTTTCAATTTCCAAACACATGGCTGCCATTTCTAATGGTGACCAATGTTGATGCTTGATTAAATACTTGATCAACTTCTCTGCTGTTTCAGAGTTGATTTGATTGGAGGGATTGGACACTCTTGCGCAGTAGGCTACAAGGTCCGTTGGTGTGTCCAATCCCTCGAGAACTGGTTTACTGTATGATATTAATTTTACTTTCATAATCACTCATTAATATTTGCATTGAACAATAATGTTTTATGTTTAATTTCTTTAAAACATCCTTCGGCTGCTAATTCTTGCGCTCTAACATAAGCATCTTTATATTCTTTATGTTTACTGTCATCATACCACCACCATCTATCAAAAAAATATTTTGGCGGTCTGCGGTATTCTACATACCAAATGCCAGCATTAAATTGCACGCGCACTTGTAAAATAGGATGTTTGATAACTTCGTAACCAGTTTCTTCTAAACTTGCCATGTTAGCACCTTTTCCAACTCGTGAACGTCAGCTTGGCTACTAAACCACTGACAGTATTCTTATCTATAATATCTTTTATCTCGTCTGAAGTCAACCCATTTTGTATCATTTCGTTAATATCTTTTCCTGGCGCACTTGCAGGAAATAAACACACAGAATGACCAGCGTCAATAGATTTCTCAATTTGCTTTACAATATCGCGATTGCGTGGCTCATTATCATAAACCAACACAACATCTAGTTCTGGAAAAATTGCTGCCACGCCGCCCAAATTACTATCACCAGAGGCAACGCAATTCGGAAGGAAATAAGAATCAAACTGTCCTTCAACGACATAGATACGTTCTTGCTTGCGCAAACGATGCAATCCAAACACCTTCTTCTCATCTGACACCTTTACAGTGACATACCGAATCTTGGATTCAGACAATGCTCTTCCTGCGACGTTTGTAACTTCACCCTTTTCGTTAGTGTAAAGGAGAACTACACGATCGTCGTTTGGGACCTCGTCTTTGCCATGATTGGGGAATTCTTTATCTAGGAAATCTAGAAATTTCGGAACAAATAGAATTTCGTTCCAATACTTCTCGGGAATCTTCCTCTTTTTTATATAGTCGCGAGCATAGTGCTCTTCAGGAAGATTTTTTACGCTATAATGTGTATACGCTCTTGCTGTTCTCTCCAGGCTTTCAACTGGCGTTGAATCTCCTCTGGAGTTGTTGAGAGTAGACTGGAACCTGGAATGGGCGTTTCCCCTGAGAGATTCGAAATCAGGCTTTTTGACGTTAGAGCCGTATCCTGTTTGACCAACTGCATATCGCTCGAGGGAATACTGCTTATAGGTTGAACCATCGACGTGCTCCAGAAACTTCGCAAACGTCGTAGACTTGCCGCAATTGTGGCAGATGAAGAAGTAGTCGTTTGACTTGCGATAAACATAGCCTCTCGCCTTCAGTTTATTTTTCTTCGAATCACCGCAATAGGGACATCGAAAGTTATACAGATCAGTGCTTTTTTGCTTAAACTGTTCTAACTTTGATGATACAAAACCAAGAAATTTTCTGTCGATATAAACAGACATAAAACCATCACAAAATTCACCAACGGATCAAACATTATATACTATTTTACGGTAAAAGGCAACCCAACTCGTGATAAAATCCATCCAACAACAGCAGCACCGCCAATTACAATCCAGCGCCACTTGTTGAGGTCTTCAATCTTTTGCTTTTCAACTTCATGTTGTGCAGCCATTTCATGACGAAGTGCTTTAATTTCGTCCATGATTGAAATTTCGATTTCTTCAATCTTCTTGTGAACTTCGCGCAACTCATCATTGTGCTGTTTCTCAAGTTTATCAAGAGTTCTATCGAACTTCTCATAGATTACAGAGAAGAAAGAAATCTTCTCTCTCATTGCAGCGACCTCAGTCTCTATTTTACTGAGTTTACTCTCAAAGTCAACCATTTGTTATCTCGCTTATTATTGTTGTTCTTTTCTATCAATCCAAGGAAATTCCCATCTTTTTATATTTTGATTGAGATTTTCCTTATCTTGCAATGTTCTGCTTTTTTTATTTTTACAGATCTCATCACTCACTTTTGTTTCCCAAATAAAAGGAAACAAACCATGCACAAGCAAAACAAATGCCCACTTCCATGCTCGAAGCAGGTGATTTATATAGGAAATATTATTGTCCTGCAGGTGCGACATTTGTCGTTGGTGCTGCAGCAGGAGGAATGATTGTCTTCAATGATTTTGGTGGAGTCATTAATTCTTTTGGCGGTTCAGGCATTTCGATCTTTGGCACCAAACGAGTTAATGGATTACCACAAGCGGCAAGAAACAAAAAAGAAAGTGCTACAAGAAATCTCATTTCGCAGCCTCCTCTTTCTTCCATGGCATCTTTGGCATATCAGGAAGATCAATATCTAATCCACGCTCTGCGTTTTGTTTGTCAACGGATGCTTTTGTTTCAAGAATCCATGATTGCAAACTTACGAGTTGCTGAGCATTTTGCAAACAGACAGAATAATTTGCTAATACTGTGCCGAGTGCCTGATTGTCCTTGACGACTGAATCAGTATCATCAGTTGTCATTTCAGGGTTAAGTTCCTCACCCTTTACGCTAGTGTCATGCAAATAAACCCAACCATTGGTTAGATTGAATTTACCTGGAACTTGTTTCTCTGCAGCATCGCGATAAATTGTTTCCTTCTGAGTCACGACTTTAATCTTGTCGACATACTCAGTAACAACTCTCTCTTTGATGTTTGCTTGTTCTTTTTCAAGTTCAATCTTCAGCTGCTCTGCTTCGTTTGCAGCCTGTTGAACCATGACTTCACCAGCATCAGTGCCTTTTTTATAACCAGCACCAAATGCGCCGCCAACTAAAAGAACCACCGCAAGGATTTTGTATGGTAGTGGTATAAGCATAAATTAATCTCTTGGCCAAATGCTGCCTTCAACGACATCGTTCAACCACATACTTGCCCCAAGCAATTTAGAATAGAGCCAATATGTTGAATTAGAAAGCCATAAGAATGCAGCAGCCAGCCACTTAAACAAGTAGATGAGCGGGATTGCGAATGGTTCTAATATAAACATCATTCGCACCAACTTGCTTTCTTTTCACCAAAGTATGCACGAGCATGACCGTTCTTAATCAATAGTTCAGATAATCTCTGACCATCGACAATTAGATCACCTAATACACGCCCACCAAACTTGTCATGCTCTTTTAATTCAACCTGAATCTTCTTAGCATTGGCGACAAGATTCTTGGTAAACGCACTGGCTTTTTCTGCCGCAGCAGCCTCTGCTGGGCAACCAGCGCGTGCACCCTTTTCTGGCGTATCAACACCCAAAACTCTCAAACTTAATTGAGGTTTCAATGGTGCTGGCATAAATGGTGCTTCAAACACCACCGTATCGCCATCGCTCACCTTGATGATTTTATAATCATAAGGATTCGCAGAAACAATGCTAGAAAAAGTTATAGCAAAAAATGCAATAAACTTTTTCATATTATTCTGCCTTCTTCTTGCGAGCCTTCTTTACCTTATCGACTGCTTTGTGAGCAGCTTCTACTGCTTCTGTTTTTGCTTCAGCAGCAACTTCTTTAGCAGCATGAACAACATCTTTATGATCAACAACGCCATCATTGTTTGCGTCAGGCTTCTTCCATAATTTCCAGCCAACCCAAACAGCTAAGGCAACTAATACTAATACAACTAATGTAGACATAATTTTCTCCTATTGTTTAAACTACAGGTGGCTTTTTAGGTGCAAATTTTTCTGCAACAGTTGTGCCTAGACCACCCAATACAATCATCATCATTGAATCATACATAAACTTCTCAACAACGAATCCCCAAAACAAGTTTAATACAAAAGCCAAAGCAACTAAAAATGTTGCTAATACTGTAATAACTCGTTTTGATGACACCGAACCGTTTTCACCGTCCGATAGCATTGATTTTAAATTTGCTAATAGATTCATTTTTGTCTCCCAGGAATAACGGTATAAGATTCATCAGTTATTTTACGACTGCGAATCTCTGCATCTAATCGTTTCGCAAAATTATAATTGTGCGTTACAACTAGAATCTTATTACCAATACTCACAATATATCGCGTTTGAGCATTGCGGAGGCATAATGTTTCCATTATCGTTTCTTATTTAGCCAATGGATTTTCCCATGCTTTTTGGATCTTTTCGTCGACTTTCTTCTCTAATTCCTTCAATTTAGAGTCAGTTTCGCGTTCGATCGTTCTTAATCTTGCATTCATATCGCGATCAGTTACACCGACGAATCCACGGACTTCCTTATCGAGTTCACGATTTCTACGGTCTGCAGCGTCCATATCGGCTTGAAGAGCATCGATATCTCCCTTTAGATCGCTACGAACATCGCGAATAATATCGCCGCTTTCGTCGACCATTACGACTGCATTATCTACACGCTCTTCGATCTTGGTGATACGCTCTTGAATTGCTGACAAGTCTGGAGCCACGTAGGTTTGAATGGCTTCCTTCATTGACATATAGTCTTTATAAATTTCAAATGCACCGTAAAGACCACCGAGAACGGTAGATACGATCGTGCCTGCAATCATGAGTTTGGCTGGAGTGAAGTTATATCCGCCAATGCTGATCACTGTATTTGGATCAGTTGCGGCTTCTAGTTTATCTACTGATTCGTCTAAATCCTTACTCATCTATGCTATTCCTCGTTTTAAATTTTATCTTACTATGATATAAACAAATCCAATTATAATTGCAACAAATATAAAAAATAGAATTCCAATACATGTCATCAGAATCAATTCTTCTTCTTTTTGGGCTGCTATCAATGCAGCCCTTCTTCGAGCTTGCGCCTCTTCCAATTCTTTTTGCGCAAGTGCTCTTTGAAATCTTATCCAATCATCCCATAATCCAGGTCGACCTGCAATCAGCATATAATCTTTAAGTTCTTTTTCCTTTCTTCGAGCTTCTTCTAACGCAAAAAATTCTTCTAATTGACTTCTTTGTGTTACTGGCGTCTCAACAACTTTTTTTTCTAATTTTTTTTTATTATGAAAAAAATTACCCAATTGCCCAGCACATTCGCCAAGTTCTCTACCATTACTTATCACTTCCTTAATTACAGCATATGCGGCATTAATCGCTGCGAGTTCTGCTAGCATTACTTATATTGCTCGTCGACCATCTTTTTATAGGTGTCTGTATTTCCTTTTTCTAAAAAGTATGAACCGCGAGCATTATCTTTAATTACAATACCCTTGTATATGTCCTCTGGCTTATACCAAGTATTATTATCTGCTAATCTCGCAGAGAGATAAGAACTCACATCAGCATCTGCGCCGATTGCTGCCACAATACCTGATTGATCAGCATCCATATAGTTTGCATTAATTGCATCCTGTTCTTCTTTATTCGCAGCAACGACTTGCTCAGCGCGAAGTTCAGCGTCAGACTTTTCTTCGATTGGCTTCAATACACCCAGAAAATCAAGACTCATCATGCTTGGGGCTTGATTAAATGTATTTGCGACGGCAAGAGCTGGATCAATAATCGCACTCGTAACTTCAGCGTCTGTATTCGTTTCATCCTCGAATGTCTTTTGTTCGCTTGATGTAATGCTATTATTCACAACAGCGAGTGCGACATCTTCGGCTTCTTGAGCAGAGGCTGCAGAAGGATTATTTTCCATAGAAACAAATATTTCAGAACCATCAGAAACGTTACCAGTTTCTGTGGTAGGTTCTGATATTCCCATCATTTCCATACTCGTATCAGTATTTGATTCTGCCGCTGCCACTGTTTCGATTACATTTTCTATTTCAATAGAATTAATTGTTTCAACAGTTGATGATGTTGATCCCATCGATTCAAAGGAAGAATTTTGAGCAACATTTTCTGCCTCAGACATAGAATCGTTTGCGCTCGCTTCCGTTGCAGCCATTGTTTCAGAAAGTGCTTGTTGACCAAGTTGTCTGCCTGTTTCGAGAATATCTAAACTTGCATCACTATTAGCTGATGTTTCTTCTTTTTGATCAACTGCCATTTCAGCAACTAATGTTGTTTCTGTTGTTGATGTAGAGCTGGTTGATGATTCTGTTGTAGATCTAGATGTAGACGTTGATGAAGAAGTCTCTGTATTAGATGCAGCAGCTGTAGATGTGGTAGATGTAGTGGCGTCTGCTGCTATGCTTAATGCAGATTCAAGAGTATTTTTTGAAATAGCATCAGCAAGAATTTGAGCCTTTTCCTCATCACTTAATTCACGATACACAACAATACGTTCTGCTTCTTCAACATCAGAATCTTCTTCGTCCAAATCGGCTAAAATTTCTTCGAGTGTTTCTTCTGCTGGAGTTTCGTCGAGATTTTCATCAAATAATTCTTCTTCAACTAAAGATTCTTCTGCAAGCAATTCTTCTTCCTCAGTCACTTCTGTGCCATCATCAGAACCATCGTCTGATCCTGTTTCTTCATCAGCCAAGTAAGTTTCTTCCTCTGGCGTTGTTACATCATTAATAATACAAGTTGGATCAGTTGGATTTAACGTGCAGTCAGGAGCAATTGGTGGCTCTGGTGCAATTGGAACTATCTCGCTTGAGTTGAAAACATACGTTTTGCCTTCAAGGGTGCTAGTGTCTGAACCAAAATAAATTTGCCAAAATTCACCTGGCTGATCACCTTGAATACCAGATGTAATAGACCTACCTGTGTTTACAGGATTATTAAAATTACCATATCGAATAGCAATATCGTTGTTTGCATGCAGAGTAATCTCAAAGTCGAATGTATTTGGTCCTACTGGATTACAGAATAATGGCAATCCAAACAAATTTAGCGCGCAATCTTGTCTAACTGAACCGAGTTCTTCTACACCATACCATCCAACTGTAAACTTATCGCCAAAACTTTGATAGTATGGGTTGCCTGTGAAACTGATCAAATCAGACCACATGGCGAATATGGTATTATGAGTGTTTGTATAATTGAAGTAGCCCTGATTGAATTGATTCAACTCAGTGAGGTTTGGTAGAGGTTGACCGCTGCAGCAACCGTTGGCAAGACTCGTAAAACTAATAAAACCATTTTGTGATATGTTTACAGTGTTGTATAGATTACCATAATAATAGAAATCGAATCCGATTGCCACATTGGTTAACGTGCTATCATCACCTAAATTAGCAGGTGTGCCAGTTTGTTGAATGTTATCAAGCTGAGTTCCAGGAACCACAGTCAGAGTATATGTCTGTGTGGCTGTTGGATCTTGGATAGTAGGAGGGGGCAGCTCCTGCCCGAAGGCAGGAGCCACCAATAACCCAAGTAGGATTAGGAGTTTACGAAACATTATTCACCAGCTTCGGCTACTGGAAGTTCTTCTGATGTTTCTTGATCATTACCCCAAATCTTCCACCATTTCTTACGGAAGTCTGGACGTTCTTCTTTATTGCCAGCCCACTGTTCAGTTGCATCCTTACCAATCTTACCCATATATGGGCAAGGTGTGCCAGCCATTTCCATTGCCTTAAAGACTCTTTCGTCTTGGCACATCATAGAAACTGCAGCAACTTTCATACCCATGTCGTATAGAGTCTTTGATAGTTTCAATCTTTCGCAATTCATATCGCGAACGGCTTTACCAGCAGAAAGACCGAATACTTGAGTTTGAACAGCGCCAGAGACGCCGCTTACGCAGACGTCCTGGCTATATGTTGAGATCATTGGAGCGATAGCACTAGCAGGAGGTGACTTGATTGTTGTTTCTGATTTACTGATATTTTCGTTGCGATTTACGTTCGTATTTGTATTGTTCGTGACTACTTTACTGTCGCTAGTGCTCTCGCTTTTGTTTACGTTTTCGTTCTTGTTTACATTTGTTGAAGTTGAAGTGCTAACGTTGTTGTTATTGTTTGTGTTTACACTTGCACTTACGCTGTTATTATAGTTTGTATTTGTAGAAACGTTGTTGTTATTGTTCGTGTTTGTTGACGTAGATGTATTTACGTTCTCATTCTTGTTAGTTGAATTGATATTCGTATTGTTCACGTTGTTATTATTATAAGTCACTTCACCAGACAAGTTGTTATTGTTATTATTCGTGTTGGTTGAAGTTGATGTGCTCACATTCACGTTGTTGTTATTATTAGTATTATTCGACGTTGTCGTGTTCACATTGTTATTATTATTCGTGTTCACAGATGTAGTTGTGTTCACGTTGTTATTGTTATTCGTCATTGAACCACTATTCACGTTATAGTTTGTATTCGTGCTAGTGTTATTGTTATTATTCGTTGAGTTCACTGTGCTCGTATTCACGTTTGTATTCGTGTTCGTGCTTGTAGTGTTATTGTTGTTATTATACGTTACCTCACCAGACATATTATTATTGTTGGT
>Ga0208974_1000278_pt1 | contig 22260 bp, 12 predicted proteins | sample GreLakmeER15MSRF_FD_187699 | JGI IMG/M metagenome (GOLD analysis project Ga0208974, IMG submission 187699) | Freshwater lentic microbial communities from great Laurentian Lakes, MI, USA - Great Lakes metaG ER15MSRF (SPAdes) | ecosystem: Environmental > Aquatic > Freshwater > Lake | place: Great... | reverse complement strand
ACGGCAAGTCCGCCTTTTAGATTGGGATAAAAGCTTGTCAAGAAAAAATATTGGAATGTTCTGACATTTTGGTATATTATACCACAAGGGCGGGGTGTTGTCAATGCAAAAAAATACCCTGCCCAAACAATGGACAGGGTATAATTTTTGCGAAAGTTTAGGTTATGGAGCGATTCCTGTTTCTAATCTAAAGCTACTACTTTGAATATAGGCTTGTCTGTCACTGCCACCGCTAGTAGCAGTTACTGTTTTTGCAGAAATTCTAGCGTTACCAACATACAGTTGACCCGGATTTGCTGGACCTGTATAATAAGCACTTGTAGCACCTACTAACATTTGAACGTTTTCTCCAGCACCGCCGTAACCATAAGAAGGAGCAAAACCCCCACTAGCTGTGCCGTTTGGAACATAGAAAACACCGTAACCACCTGCATTTAGCTGTACATTTAGATAAGTAGTAGCAGTTATTGGTCCGTTAAAGTTAATAATGGCTTCAACGACTTCTCCTGGATAAAATGTTCCAGTAGTAACCGTTACAGACGTTACTAATGGAGCGCTTGCTGCTGGCGGTGTATATCCACAATAAGCAGAGTTATATTCAATAACTTGATTATAACTACCGCCACTACCATTAGCGTAAGTTCCAGTCCTTGTATAGTTTCCATCGCATGCTTGACTTAACAAAGTTCCTGCAGCAGGATAAGAGATACTAGTGTCTATAATCTGGACATATACTGAAGCTTGGCCGTTATCCAGTGTAAAAGTAAAATACTCCCTGCCTTCAGTAGTAGTATCTGCAGTTACAGTGTATGTTATTACACTACCATTACTGACAGTTCCGCTTAATGGCGCACCATTAAGATCTGCTGAAGTGACATTTGCAAGTTGATAACCAAAATTACCTGGTCGATTAGTACTAAAACTAATTGTAAAGCTACTACCTTCATTAACCTCACCAAAATGACCAACAGAAGCTGTTAATGTATATGTTGGTGTTGTATATCCGCAAGTAGGGCTGTTATGAGTACCTTCAGTATATGTACCACCACTTCCGTTAGCATATACTTTATTTAATGTATACGGTTCTGTACCATATGCTGCACAATACTCACTTATAAAAGTTCCTGCAGCAGGGTAACTAGTCTGACTAGTATCACTTACAGTTGTTTGTCCTACGTATCCTATTAAGTTGTTATAACCAGAATCTGAGTAAAAGAATATCCAAACAGTTTCTTCGCCTTCTGTGGTAGCGTCATTTCTTAGCTGCCTGAAAAAACTACCGCTGTTGTTATTTATTGTTACAAAACCTTGATTAGTAAATGATGTAAAGTCATTGGCATCTGTCTCACCATAATTAATCCAATATATACGAGTACCATCTGCAACATTAGTAGTTGTAATAGTATAGTTAATAACTTCGCCTTCATTTCTTAAGCTTTGATCCCTATAAAATGAATAAGTTGGTGCTGGAGAGGTAACAGTCCAGGTTGGGGTTTGGCGAGTATGACCAGTGTCTATAAAATAAACATAGATTGTATAGTTTCCAGGATTAAAACCTGATCCTGCATTACCAGGAGGACTACTTGCATTACCATTAGCATCTAAGTAATAAACTGGGCTATCATAGCTAGTATTATTAACACTAAATCTATAGCTTCCATTTGGTGTGCCTCCGGTAATACTAAAGGTAACACCGTTTGGAGAAACTACAGAAAGTGGAGTAACTGATACTACTTCATTATATACTGTTGTACTAGTGTCATTAAAATTAACGTATGCTATAGCTTGGCCATTGTTCAATGAAAAGGTAAAATACTCTGTGCCTTCAGTAGTAGCGTCTGCGGTAACAGTGTATGTTATTACACTACCATTGCTAACGGTTCCAGTTAAACTAGCTCCGTTAATATCTGCTGAACTAACCCCTCCCGTAATAGTATAACCAAAACTACCTGCTTGATTGGTACTAAAACTAATTGTAAAATTAGTACCTTCATTAGCAGTACTAACAGAAGCTGTTAATACATAGGTTGCTGCTGCCACTACGGACCAAGAAGCTTGACGAGTATTTTGTGTAGAGTCGAATTTTACATACACTGTATGTGATCCAACAACTTCACCAGGTCCTGCATTAGGATTATAGTAACTACCATTTGCGTCTAATGTTGCACTTCCTGAGTAACTAAGGTTATCTAAACCGTAACGAAAAACAGTATTAGGAGTGCCTCCAGTAATTGAAAGTGTCGTTGCGTTAGGGTATGTTACCATTGAAGGACTAATAGTTAATACTTCGTTTTGAGATATTACACTAGTGTCATTAATAGTTACTGTAGTTGCAGAATTTGCTAAAGGAACTATTGTGCCGCCTGGTCCATAGGTAAATAAACTCATACCTGCTGTTTCAGGCCCCTCATAAGCAGCCGCATCTGCTTTAACTACACGTGTTATTGTTGCTGTATTATTAATAATATTAATAGTACTATAACTAAGATTGTCGTTATAATCAGCAGCTGTATTAGTTCCTGTTTGTTGCCAATATATTGTTGTTCCGTCTACAACATTCTCACTTGTAATTGTCCAGATAAGAGTACCACCCTCATTTATACTTGTAACATTTGGAGCAACACTATAAGTAACTATAGGCACATCTCGTATAAAAAATCCAGTAGAACCATTAATTGACCCAGTATATCCACCTATGGGTCGTAGATATAGTTGTCCGTATTCTGGCTGTTCTGTAACACCATCGTTATTAAGTATAAACTCTATAGCAAGCTGTAAATTGCTGGATTTAAGTCCAGACGTTGGAAAGCTAAATGTTCCTTGAGTACTAGGAGTAAAATTAGTATACTGAGCACCTCCGCTAATATTAGTTTCTGGATCATAGTACCTCATACTAGAAATGTCGGCTAGGCTGATTTCACCATAAGAAGTTCCTAGATCTACCCCTTCCCAGTTCCAATGTACTGGATGAGCATAATCTAAACTAGAAGTAATTGTAATACGTAGTATTTCATTTTCATTAGTAAATTGATTACTAACACTTAGACTATATACTTCTGGGGGCTTGGAAGTATCATTAATAAATACTGTTCCAGGATAAGTGTGTACTCTTGTATTTAATGGATAATCTAATGCTACTGTAAAGTTTTCTGTACCTTCGCGCAGTAAGTCAGCTACAGGAGTCATTCTAAATACTGCTGCACCACCACTACCTAATGCAACTCCGTTATAGCTACCGCCTGAGTACCAAGGGCTTAAGTCAAGATCTGCAAATCCTGCTGTATTTGCTATAATTCTTGGGTATACCACAGTACCGGCAGGAAGGTTTGTAGCAGTTATAACCCATGCGTACTCTGTGCCCTCATCTAAGTAAACAACACCAGTAGTATTACCACTTGGATTAAACATATTAAATACTGGTATTGGGGTAGTTGAGTTGTCTATGATATCAAAATTTAAGTAAACCGAAGGCATATCAGTTAATCTTATTCTAGCATTTTCTGTACCTTCTGTTTTTAGATCTCTTTTTAGTATTATTGCTCCGGTGTCTTGTCCGTTAAAACCATCTATTTGAGCATTTCCAACAGGTAAAGCTTCAATAATGAAGTCACCACTATTTCCTTGAGTAAAATCGTCTGCATCTGTTGAAAGATTTAAAATACTCCAAGGAATATATGTGCCTGTTGCAACATTTTTTGTTTTTAGTTGAAATACTACTGCTCGATTATTGCCATTAGTATCTTCATTAAATCCAGGCACTCCTGCTGTAGTTGTATCTGGTGCGGTTATAAATGATAGGCTATATGCTTTATCTTCTGTCAAAGAAACAGAAGCGCTAGATAGTCCATTATTCAAAGATAAAGTTAAAGTTTCAGTGCCTTCTGTTACGTAGTCTTCACTAATAGTTAATTTAATAGTACCAATATTATTAGTTACTGTAAAAAATCCAGTTAAAGATTTCGGAAGTATTAATTCGTCATTACGTGTAACAAATTGAATGTCGTCAAGAGTAATATTAGTACCTGCAATAGTATACCCAATTTGAGACCCATTCTCAACTCGTGAAGTAGTTAGTGTAAAAATTACTTGGTAAGGAGGAGTATCACTATTACCTTCAAGTACAGCTGTTTTATTTACAGTAACGCTAAAAGTAGAAGGAAATTGGCTGGCGGTATATCCTCGTTCAAGAGGAGTCGTGTCTACTGCTATAATACTCATATTATACACTTGACCTAGCCAACTACTGTAGGAGTTGGCGCCATAATTCCACCAAGTATTTGGAGCTACTCCTGGAATTGTATTTCCCCATCCTAAAGCCTGAGTAGATTGCGTTGTCACTTTAATAGTTCTAGTACGTAGTGTGCTAACGCTTCCAGTATCTGTACCACTGTCTACTCTTTGTACCATTGTTCTGTGAACATCAACAGCACCAAGAGTTCCATACTCATTAGATTGATACTCTCTATAGAAATATTGAGAAGATGCAGGTATTACAAAAGCAGTATTACTTGGAGGATTAGACGTATTTATAGGAAATGTTACAATAGTTGCTCCGTTGTAATCAGGTCCCGCGGTGTATGGGGGTGCTGGAATACGCCAGTCTTGAAAAGAATAATCCTTAAATTGAATGTGTATTTTTCCAGAATCATACATACATTTAGCAGTACTGTCAAATACTTGCAGACCATATCCAGTGCTAAGTATGTTATTAGATACTTCTTTATTTGAAAAAAAGTATACTTTTGGCACAGCTGCTTGTAGCTGTGCACTAGTTAAATTGAAACGATTAGGAACTATTGCAAATATTGAAACATAATAGTCAAAAGTGTATGGGTAAGGAAAGCTATCTATTTTAGGATTATTCAATAAATGTATAGGGCCTGCGCCTGCAGTTGCTTGACCGCCCTGACCTAAACCTGCATCTTGTGTAAAATACCAGATGCCTGTATCATTACTTCGAGGAAGAGTATAAGCAAAAAAACAATCACTAATATTTGGAGCTATATATCGTAATTCATATACTGTCCACTTATCTTCAGTATAATAGGGGTTAGTTACATAGCTACTTGGTTGATACGCTGCTGTAGGGTTAAAAGATCCAAATTCATAAGCATTATAAGTAACGTCTATGTTTTTGTAGTTTTGTCCAAAAAAATTGCTGGTACCAGCAATTGATCCTGTAAAATACCAGGGCTTAACATTAGAATCATCAATAATTAAGTCACCGTTATTATTAGTAAATTTGAAGCCGTAAGTCATCGTGCTAGTACCATTAAAATTGTTCCACGTCTAACATTACTTACGGGTACATTTGGTTTAGTTTCATTGTATTTTATTTGCGGATAACCACTAGTACCGTTATCTACAGCCTCGTGCCAATGATCACCAGAATACAAAGTAACCAATCTTAGTCTTCGTCCTTGTAAGTTTGCTTTACCGCCTACACCATTATAAGTAATATATCTGTCTAGTCCACTACCTGTTATAAATAATGTTAAAAACTCAACAAAAATTCCTGCCTCACTAGTTGAATCATAGTAAGTATTGCCTATAGCATCATTAATTTGCATACCGTACATAAATATTCCTTAAGATAAGTCACCAATGATAACTCGTGGCTTACCGCTGCCACTGTTATCCCAGACTTCGATTTTATTATTATATAAACGTATTCTATTGCTATTAATTACATTAGGGTTTCCTATAGATAACTTTGTTGCATCAATAGTACCTGTTACTAATTTTTCGCTAGTAATAGTATTTTCAACAATTAAGCTACCTGGTATATAAGTAGTCATTAATGCCCAGGTCTTAGGGGAAACACTAGTCAATTGATAAACTTTAGCACCATTGTAGTTGTTATAACTAACAGTTGCAAGATCGCCGCGTACTGGGCTTCTGCCAATTACTGCAGTTACTTCTTCATCTGTAGGCGCTACGTCTGAATTTGCGGCACGTTGAATTATATAACTTGCCGCACCTGGTCCTCCGGTAGTACCTAGTGTGCCATTGAAAGAAATTGCTCTAATAGGATAAGTGGTGCTCGCCCAATTAAGTGGACTTGTTAGAGTTGTACCAGCAACAGAAAGCGGAATAGTTATTGACCACAGAGTAGCTCCAGGAGTGCTATTTATAGGAACAGTTGTTTCCCAGCCACCGTCTACTGTAAAGTCGGGATTACCCCACGTATAAGTACCTGCAGTTGGGCGGGCAGGAGGGCTAGAGCCGGTAGTCCATTGGTAAATAGCTGGGAAAGCAGACATTTTACCTGCAACGCCTGCCTCACCTTTTGCCCCATTATACAATATAGGCAGTGTAATAGTTTTAGTTAAATTAGTTACTAAGTTACCTGCACTAACAGTTAGTGTAACTATTACATTAATTGCAGTTTCATCAGGAGTTACTGTAATACTTGAACCGCTACCGCTACTAGGAGTGCCGCCTGTAACTACCCAAGCGTATTGAGGTGAAGTTATATTTTGTGTTACTGCTGTTAAAGTAGCGTTTAGTGGTGTAAAAACAAGAGATGCATTTTGTACAAAACTAGTGTATCCTGAAATATCAATAACTTGTGCAGTAGCAGATATTGGTGTAGTAGTTAACTGACTAGAGACAGTAAATACTTCTTCTTCAATATCACTAATAAAAGCATATTTAACATAGTAAGGTGTGCCTGGCACAAAAGGAATAGGCGTACCTCCACCATTAGGTAACCCAGTTATAGTAATAGAAAAACTTAATCCCTCAAATACTAGATTAGCATTTGAGGGAGTAAAGCCTACTCCCGAAGGTCCTGCTACTGCAGAACACCATACTTTTACTTTAATTAAATCATCTCTAACATCGTCTGTTCTAATTGTGTCGTATGGAGTATCTAGTTTTAATATTAACGAGTTTACGCCTGGAAATAAAGTTCCTGCCATATCTATTCCTTAAACAATTGTTTTAATTTTAATTAAAGCATAAGAACTTGCAGCACTGTAGTTACCAGTTTTATCTAATATTCTACATTCTACCTTATAGTCAATACCGCCTTCCGAAATACGAGGTATTGCTACCTTTTCTAGATCTAGAAAGCCCTGCCCTTGAGTTTGTACTTCTGGTATAATTGGTGTAGTATCCCACAAATCTGTGATAGTTGTACTTTTATATAATCTATATGCATAGGCTTTAAAATCCTTTTGCTGATCTACAATAGTTGGAGTTGCTACAATATAAGTTTGTTGTAAATCTATTGCAAGTGTTGGTGAGGCTGCAAAATTAATAGTTTTACCATTATTTGTAAACCAATACGTATCAGACCAAGGCCCAACAATAGTTCCAGAATTGTTAGTATATCTAGCTCTAACTTTGTAAAGAAGACCTGTTGTAAGTTGCTGTACTCTAATACTTGAAGAATCTTTAGTACCGTAGTACGATGCAGAAGCTGTATCAAATAATCCATTGCCAGGAATTACTTGCAGTTGCACTCTTTCAGCACTTACACTAAGGTTAGCAGAATTAGTATAACTAATAATAGCAGTATTTGTAAATGTGCCGTTAGCAATTGTATCACTAATGGCACTATCACTATTTACAGAAACAATAGTAGGAGCTTCGTTAATTATTGCACTCTTTAGATAATTACCAATAGTTGTAATATTTGAGTTATAAGATAAGTAACCAGATAAATCTGCTGTGTATATTGACGGAGAATAGTCTGCTAACATAAGTCTAGCACTAATATTGCTATTGGCTTCTATACTTAATACTATAAGCTCTTGTGATTCTTTGCTAACTTCTCCTAACATAAACAAGTCGTCAGGATTTACGCCGTCACCAGCTGCTAGTACTGCAGATAGTGTAATACTAGCATAATATCCTGTTGTAGTTATAGGTGCTAAAGTTTTTAATACACTAGCACCTGTATTAGTTCTAACTCTAATATTGTACGTTTTTCCAGCTTCTAAGTAAATTTCTTCGGTTAAAGCTATAACCGCGTTGCCTACTGTGCAAGTTTTAATTCTGCCACTGCCTGCTCCCCATAAGGGAACATCATGCGTAACACGTACTAAGTCTCCGCGATTACAAACTAAGTATTCAAAATCTACATTTAATGAAAACATTTCTGGACGCAATTTTAACTGCGCCATATGCCACTGAGCAATATGTTTTGCTTGAGCAAAATTAGTTACACCAGGTAAATTAAGTTCTTCAAATAACTCTGCATTACTCTCGGTTTTACCAAGATTAAATACTCTGTATTCATTTGCTTGATATCCTTTTTCTTCATCAGCAATAGTAATACGAAATGCGTCAGGTATGCGTGGAAGTATTTTTGTAGCTTCAAACCCCCAGCTATTGTGTGGAGTAAAATGCTGAACTACTCCAGTACGTGGTTTATCAACTACTACTGTCCATTTACCATCTATGTAGTTAGGACTTGCTTTACCCGCTGAGCATATGTCTTTTAGTACATCCATAACACTAGTAATATTAGTTAGTACTGCATTATAAGTAAGCCAAGGTTTGGTAATGTCTCTAGTCCATTTACCGTTTGCATAGGTCATAGGCTCACAAAACTTATACCAATCAGCTAATGCATTTAAATCTACATAATTTGCGGCATCTATAATATTGTTTGCTACTCTGTAAGCATTAGCAGGGTGCATTAGTACATAAAGGAATAGTGCTGCAGGATTGTTAGTAACATCTACAGTTTTCCAATCGTTTGTTATTCTATTTAGTACATTAGACTTAGTTTGTACTAAAGCATTAACCCCTTCTAAACTACCATTTATTTTATTAGTGCTTTGGACTTTAATAAAAGTTCTGGCTAAGTGACAATTTGGCGGATTTTTTACAACACGAATAGGTACTAGTTGATTATTAGAGTTTAATGTTTGTTTATTATATCCTGTTACTGCGTAAAGAATTGCTTTACTATAGTACCTATGATCTTTATCTTCTTGTTTTTCTGTTTCATCATTGTTTGTTCTAATTACTTGAATAGAGTACTTTGCTCGTGGTAATCCATGCATTTTATAAACATAGTTAAATGCGTCTTTTCGTTGTGAAAAGAATCCACCTTTGCCAAATATTAGTTCATTACCCATAGAACCTGCAATGTTTAATCCAGCATTTTTAGCGTATGTAATAGTTAAAGCTACTGCAGCTGCACCGCTTCCAGAATTTAAACCTTTCATTCTTACTGCATGCACACTATTAGCTTCGGCATAAAACCAAGTTACTCCTACATTTGCCCAGGCATCTTTACCTTGAATAGTAATTAATTTCGCCCCATCAATGCTTACAGAACCTTCGTCATCAGCAGCAGCTGTTATTTCGTAGTACCCTGCTTCCGGGAAAGTTACTTGAGCAGTTTTGTCAAACTCAACAAGGCCTACTGCTGCTGCGCCTGTGCCTGTGTACTGCCATACTCCGTTATTTGTTAAAAATTGATTCCATCTATTATAGCCGCCCAATGGACCGCCAACACCTGGAAATTGATTAGCATTAAATATAGGTTGTGGTGTACCTGCAGCGACTGCAGTTTCTACAACTCGTCCTGCGGCTATAACAATATCATAATCAGTTGTACCAATCTGATTACCACTATCAGGATCTATAATAGGCACGCCAGCTGAATTACGCTGTACTGCTCTGGTAACAGAAGTAAGTCCTAGGCCTTCTATAGTTCTGGTACCAGAACTAGCTAGGTGCGATACTGTAGAAGCTTCTAAATAATTTGAGCCAAAGAAACATAAAGTATGTAATTTAATATAACCATTAGGAATATTGGGTAGCCTTAATATATTCTTTCCGTCAGTACCTACAAAAGCCGCGTACGACCCTTGTGTAGTTAAACTCTTTAGATAATTAGAGGGATCTGCATATTGATTATCAGTAGCGGCTCCGCTAAATACTGCTATGCCGCCGCCTGATGACATAGCAATTACATACCATTTGTAAAGATTTTCTAATTCATTAGTGCCTGGGTTAGTGTATGTAGGTGCAGAACCAATTGTAGTTTTAAAACCTGTGTCACTAGGTGTTGCTGATGCATAGTTGCCTAGATGATAGGAAGGTAATGTTGCAAAACCTGATTGACCAAGAGTGTCATTACGTAAACTAACTTGAATTGAACAAGTAGCATCGGTTATAGTTCCGTCAGTATTTTTAATTTTGCGCATACCTTCTGGAAAATTAAATGCTACATCGATATCTTCAGCAAACTCTTCTAAACTAACAACTGTAGGAGGATTTCCATCTACTGGATTGTTAACTAACTCAATTTGAGGAAATTTTTGCTCTATATCAGTTGGAAATAATTTGTCAAAAGCATCTAGCTTACCACTTGTAGTTTCCTGAGGTACTCCTAACAAAGTCTCTGGTACTGGGTGATCAAGTCCAACACCAGCTTGAGTAGTGTAAAAAAGTTCATTTAAAGTTTTTGCACCTACACGAATATCATCAACTGCTAGCGGCCCAAATCCCCATACAAGGGATAAGTGTAATAAGCTAGTATCTGTTAATGTTTCTACATAAGGCACTGCTCCAAGCATTGCAGTGGTACGCATTTTGCCGAGCACAACAGGAATAGCGCCAAAACGATTAGCTTGATTTGCAGCACCGCTAAACGCATTTACAGGTGCGGAACTTCCTGGATCTTTTCCATTTAATGGGCGAATAGGAAAGGCAGCATTAATAAGTGCCATACCTGCCATATTAATAGCCATAGTACCGACTAGCTTTCCAGTTGCAGTTGTAGCACCGGCTTCTGCGTACATTGCTGATGCTACCGGCGCTTCTGCTGTCATGCCCATGGCCGCACCAACGTCAGCCCCATAGTTCAAAGCTACATATAATACAATAATGGTAGCTATTAAACGCATAGTGCTCTTACCCTCTGGCACTACGTTATATACTACGCTTTGACCTGCTTGTACGCGCACAGTGCTCCACTCGGATTGCGGAATCTTAACGCCGTCTAAAAATAAGATTAATTTTTTAGCAAAGTAGTCACTGATTTTATATGTATTAATTAAATTTTGCGATATATCAGCTAATGTAGATCCAGGTATAGCTAACTCTGTATAATTTGTTTGTTTTAAGGGGTGAGGTTTACCTACCAGCACAGCGCTAGCTTGAGTAGAATATTTATAATAACCCTCAATACGTTTTGCCCATTTTGGGCTATTAACGGACTCTAAAACGCTGTCCATGCCGTCACGGGCATGAATAAACTTATCTTCTCCAACGTAGATACCTACGTGAAAAGGTTCTCCTAATATATTGAATACTATAACTGAGCCGATTTCTGGTGTTTGAACTTGTGACCAATTGTTTTTATATTGATCCATCATCTCAAGAATACGTGTATCATATGCTCCAGCATACTCTTCAGTATAGCTTGGTAAGTCGATATCATACTCTTGTTTATAAAATAAACGCACTAATCCCCAGCAGTCAATTCCGCTTTCATCTCTACCATTACTGGTATAAGGTAATCCAATATACTTATTATAATTCATTAAAATAATCCTGGAAAGTTGGCCGGAGTAAACGTAAAACATGGAAATGGTTCGCGACTAAGGCTTACCATATTTAAATCAAATCTGATTTGATCAGCGTTGTAAGTAACATTAGTTATTTTAAAACCTGAAAAACTAGCTTCAACAGTGTTAGGGCTACTAGCTAGTACTATATCTATTTCTACACTAACGGGGCTTGTTAAATGAGTGCGTATAAGATCAATCGCTTCACGAGTAACAAAGTTTAGTATTAAACTACATTGTCCTGATCCTGCCTCTTCTTCGCCTGGCAAAGCTATTTGCATAGGCAAAAATAGATAGTCTCTACTAATGCCTCCATTAATAGTACTAGTAACGCCATATACTACATCTATGTCTGTTGTTAAAGACTCAATCCTGTTAGTATAGCCATCAGCTAAACGCACAGGAGTTGTAGGATTTGATGGATCAGTAATAGTAACAAGTAAAATTAATGCTTCTGGTGTTTCTGAAGCAAACATTGCTCTAATGGCTGATTGTGATAAACTATTTATTCTGCTCATGGCATCACTTCAAATTTAAGACTGGTAGACCAGTATCCTGGTGCCATATATTGCAAATTAAAAAACTCACCACCACCACCAGGTATAATACGTACTTCTATAGTTGTACCAAGTATTCGTGGATGTGGAAAACTAAAACGATTAACACCAGCAATACCAGGCGTAGTAGTATTTGTAGGAAGATTTTTTATAAAATCTTCTAGTTTCTGAGTCTGTGCGGTAGTCATTAAAAAGTTTAGAGTAAGCTCATTAGGACGCGAGGCCCTGCGTCTTTGTTTCGCAGGGCCAGCATCTGTTTGTGAGCGTATAACATTAATTCCAACCGATTCAGTAAAGCCTTTTTGAGGTACTTGCGGAAGCGATGCTGGCCATGCTACTATTGGCATATATTATCTCCTTGCCAGTAATGGTGCTGTACCATAACTAGTTGTCATTGTTTGCTGAGTATTTGAGCCTACGCGGTTTAATTCGCCTGCTACCATATCCCCAACCATTACTTCGATACGACGATTTCCACGTGAATCCATAGTTTCTTTAGTAGTTGCTTTTTCAGTGCTATAGTTGTTAATAACTACATCTACATTGCTACCGCCACCTCGAACTCCAAGATTACCATTGCTGTCACGCTTTAGGGGCATAATAGCTTCGGGACCTGCTTCGCCCATTAAACCTGTACCTTGTGCAAATTTAAATAGGGTAGGTTGATCAACAACTGAATTAGTAAACATTCCACCTTTGGCGTATGTTTGCAATCCAGTATCGTATACACTACCTTTAGCGGAAGGTACTACAGGTGTTGCAGTAAAAAGTGAGACACCTGCAGTTAGCATACCATTAAGTCCACCCATACCACCGTATAATGCAGACATTTGCGCACGTAATTCAAATCTAATTAAATCCATCAACATTTGATCTACAAGACCTTTAAAGTCCAGTTTACCAGTTCTGGCAAATTCAGCTAAAGCATCGCCCATACTTTGGAAAGCACCATGTACAATGTTAGAATAACTAGTCATTTTACTAGAAAGATTTTCCGTTTGATCAGCTGCAGCCAATTTTTGATCGTAAACAGCTTGAAAAGCCTTGCTTTGTTCGTTTATAACTTTGTTCATTGTTGTCATTGACTCAACCTGAGCAAGATTAGAATAGTTACCGAATTCATCAACGTCTGCATTTTTTTGTGCTAGTTCTCTTTTCTCTTTTTCCTTATTTACATCAGATTGTCCTTGATTAAATTCTCTAAGTGCGCTGGCCCTGTCTAAATCTGCTTTTTCTTTGGCGGCCGCTTCAGGCGTAACTAAATTAAGTGCTTTTCTATAATTTAATTCGTCTTCTGCTTTACCGCTTTGAGCATCTGCTGTGGTTTTCTTAAACCCAGCTAATTTTTGTTCTACCGCGAAGCGGGCTTCTATAAGTTTTAAACTATCTTGTAGTCCCTTGTTATCTTTTTCTTTTTCTTGTCTAGCTATAACTAACTTCAGGTTTGTTTCTGCTGAAGCTATGCTTTTAGCGTCTCCAGGTGAGCCGATCTTAAGAGCCTCTATTTCGTTTTCTACCTTTTTGCGCTCTAATACAAACTTATTTTCTAGCTTTTCGTTTTCAAGTCTTGCTGTTGCTTTTACGTTTTGCTCTGAAGAGAATCCAACTAAACTACTAATTATACCTAATCTAGCTATATCTTGATCAAGTATTGCTTCGTTTAGACTATTTAAAGTTGTAGCTTGCTGTAGCTCTTGCGCTTTAAGTTTGACTCTATTATCTACACCTTTATTGTCTTTTTCTTTTTCTTGTCTTTTTATAACTTCTGCTAGTAGAAGTTCTTGTTTTGTGACTTCAGCTTTACCTTCTTTAGACTTATCCATTTTTGCATTTGTTATTGCTGTTTCGTACCCACGTCTTTCTAGAAGAAACTTACTGTCTAATACTTGCATCTCTAACATTTGCTTTTTAGCAAGATTTTCTGAAGCATTAAGAGTATTAATGCTCATTAAAATATCTTCTCTTGCTATTTCTTGTTGTAGTGTAGCATTACTAGCGTCTGCTATTTGCTTTGCCTTAGCAAGCTCGCCTAGATTTACTTTTTGCTTAGTATCTAAAGAATTTGCTGTTCTTTCACTATTTTTTAATATTAAAGCAGCAAGCTGTGGGCCCAACAAATTCTGAAGTTTATTAGCATAATTTTTTTCGTATTTAATTTGCGGATCATCTACATTTCTTGTATACTGCGGATTATCTGGATCTGTTGATGAAAGATTTTCAAGTTTAATCATGCCAGTCGGGTTGTTGGCTAATGTTTCTCTAAAATTTCGGGTTCCAGCTAGCTTAGCTTCTAGTTCTGCAATTGTTCCAGGAGATTTTTTAGCGTCTTTAGCATCTTGCACAGCCATTCTATCACTAACTTCTTGTAATATTAACTCTAAGTCCATATTACTTCTAATTAACTTCATGGTAGTAGTTATTGCTTCAATTTGAACACCAATTTCTTGGTCTTTTAATTGGCCTGTGCGTGCTGCAGCTTCTGGGCCAGATAGTGACTGCAACGTAGCTTGTGCAATAGTAAGTGCAGCTTTTTGAGAGGCTTGGCCAAGTGCAATATCTATATATTTTGCACCTTCTTTAAAAGAAATCTCAACACCTTTTCCAAATAACTCTGTGGCTTGTTGAAAAACTTTCTTATCTATACCAAGTTGTAAGTTTAGTAATGTGCCTTCAGCTTGTTTAAGACCACGTATTTCTCCACCTAACATATCTCTTTGTTCTTGTGCACTTCCTGTATCTTGCGGTCCAATTCCCCAGAAAGTAGGGTCTTTAGCATGTATAAATTCTTCTGTTTTTGCAGTTATCTGGTCTTGTACAGCTGCTAGGCTTTGTCCATATGCTGTGTAATCTTGTAATGTATTTTTAAATTGTGCGCGTATTGCGACAAATTGCTCAACAAACTCAGGACCAAACTGTGCAATTTTCCTAGGAGTAGTTGCTAAGTCATTAAAAGCAGCATTTATGTCATGAAGACTACCTTTTGTTAAATCATCCATGACTAATGATAAGTCTGTTAAGGCAGCTCCAATTTTAAATAAAGGATTACTATTAGCTGTAGATTGTATAAACTCATCATAGGCTTTTGTAACATTTTCTGTAGCGGTTTTAAAAGATTGAAGTCTGGCACTAGATTCCGCTAGTCTAACAGCAAGAGCTTTATTTGATATTTGGAACTCGTCTTGTGCTTTAGTACTTACTTTAAATCTTGCTGCTACAGTAGTAAGATCTAAACTATTTACACCAATGGCTCTCTTAAAACTTGCTTCTGCTTCATCTCCCATACCCGCTGCACGAAATAGTTGCAACTGTTGCTGTACTGTAGCGGCAAGATTTTTTGCTGACTCAGAATTAGCATCTTTATCAAACAATCCCTTAATATTATTTATTGCACGATCCCAGCCACTATTATCCAACGCTTTTAATAAATCTTTAGTAGTTTGAATTTGTGTTTCAATTGCATCAGTTGTAGTGTTACTTGCATTTGAAAGTGCAAAAAAACCTTGAATTGAGGCTGTAGCTATTCCAGGTTGTTTTGCAAGAGCTGCTAAAGTTCTGGCTGAATTATCAACTGCGTCTGAAGTAGTTTTTATTGCTTTATTAAAAGCGTCTGCTTCTTTTTCTGTTTTTGTAAACCAAGAGTCAAGTAAAGCAAATGCTCCAACTAGAGCACCTATAGCCATACCCCATACTCCAAATGCTGAAACTAGCGAGCCAATTTTTTGTACCACTATACCAGTAAGTCCGGCTGTACGAGTTAAACCTGCTTGAAACGCACTCATGTATGGAGCGGGTTTCATAATTGCATCACCATTCTTTTCGCTACCAATTTGTACCATTAATTGGCCGGCTCTAGCTTTCTTAATTTCGTCATTTAATTTAGTATAAGCTGTTCTGGCTCCATAAACTGCTTGAGTTTCTGCAGCTGTAGATCTAATGCTATCACTTGCTAATTTATTTAATGTACGTTTTTGTATAATATCATTAGCATAGACTGTACTGAGCACACCTGTACCTTTAGCTAAAGCAACAGCTTGCACATTTGTATTAGCAAGTTCGGCACCCGCACGTATTGCTTTTAATTCAGCAATGTGTGCTTTAAGTCTGGTAGCTTCTTCAGAATTTCGTTTAGCTAAATCGTTAGCACGACGCTCTAAAGATTTTATTTCTGCAGCTGTAAGAGCAAATGGATCTTTAGCAGCTAATCCAGCATAGTCTGTTTTGTTAGTTTTACTAAAAGTAGCATTTTTTGAAAGTTCTTGAATTCTACTTTGTGTAGCTGCTGATTTTTTATAAGCTTTTTCAGCAGCTGCACCTGCGGCCGCTGCTCCCATACCTATCTGTTCTTGCTGATCGGCGTACATAGTACTAAAAGTCATGCGACTTGCGTCAGCAGTTTTCTTTAAATTATCTCGATATTGTCCTAAAGCAGGAATAGCACTTTTAATTATTGATGCACCTATTGTTGCTAAAACTCCAAGCAATGCTACAGGATTTTGGGACAATATATTAACTAGGGGTACAAAAGCTTTGTTAGTAATTTCTAGTGCTACAAAACTTAAATCTTTTAAACTAGCTAAAAGTTTATCGTAGGGATTAGCAGGTATATCAATCGAACTAAATTTGTCCATACCTTCTTTTAGCACGGCATTAGCAAATGCTTGACGTCTTTCGAAGTCTGTTAAACTGCCTGTAGCTTTACCTATGCTACGGGCATAATCTTCTGTGGCGGGACCTATTTTTGTAAATAAACCAAGTTCGTCTAGTAACTCAGGCTCTAGTTTTGAAATACCACGAGTCAAACGACTAATAGCGTCAGGCATACCAATACCCAAAGCTTTAGACGCTTTGTTTGCAACGTTGCCTAGCAGCTCCATTTGTTTACCAGACAATCCAGCAGCAGTACCTTTTGTAGTTGCTTCCATTGCTTCGCGCATACTAATTGCGCCGTCGGTAGCATTTCTTAAATTTTGAGCAATAGTACCTAACGCTGTTCCACTAGCAGCACCTAATTGATTCATACCTTGAATCATGTTTGAAGTATCTGCTGCATCACTTAATGCACGAAAAGCTGCTCCAGCTGCAAACACATTGGCAGCATAAGTAGCATATAGACGTACTAATCCATCAAGACCACGAGCTTGGTTTGCAAAGTCTCGTCCTGACGCACCTGTGGCGCCGGCACTACCCCTGGCAATATCGTATTCGTTAGTACCCATTGTGGCTTTTTTCCAACCACTAGTACCTTTTCCACCGCCAAGACCTTTACTCACCTGCTTATCAAATGAGTCAAAGGTACCTCTAGCCTTTTTGAGTTTATTGTCAATCTTCTCAATGGTTCCTAGGTCGTCTAGCTTAACTTGTAAAACTGTTGTATCGTTACTCATGCTTACTCCTGTTCGGATATTATCAAAATTTTTTGATAACTTAACTAGAGATCATTATACCATGTGACCACGCAGTTGTCAAACCAAAAAATTTTTAACGCAAAAAAGCCCGCTAATTTTAATTAGCAGGCTCTTGTGTTTTTTTCTTATTATTGATTTCTTCTGATCTAATATTATCAATTACGCGTATTAGCATAACTATAAATTTTTGCTCAGAAGGATCAACCTCTGTTGCTTCTAAAACATCTTTAATACCTATTAAGGATTTACCTAAGTAGTTTCCGTTCATGAAATCCCACTCATCTCGCAGCATTCTATACGCATTAAACGCTTGCTGCACTTCAAATGGAAAGTCGTCAAATTCAACCGGAATTTCAGACTCTATAGGTTCAGTACCTAATGTTTCACACATTTCAAAATACATGTCTTTAGTCATTGACACGCCCATATTTTGAATGTAGTTAACCAACTGCAGATTTACTTGCTGGAGCTGGTCGTCGAAAAGTTTCCCAAGTCTGTGACCTGTTCGCTAATAAATGCATCAAAGTTACTGGAGTTTTTCATTAAGTAAAGTGCATTTTCTGCGCTATAACCTAAGTCTGCTCCCATGTCTTGTTCTTTTAAGTCGACTGGTGCTAGTTGTTCAAGATAAGTCAGTTTAAAACCGGACCATCCTTTAATAGCATTTTCAACGTAAAGTTGTAGAAATAAATCTTCGTTAAATTCTTCAGAAGCTTGACGATTTTTAAAGCTAGTCTTTGTGGACTTTTTGCGAATTGACAAAAGTGTTTCGCGAGATAAAAATGCCAAATCAATCATAAAACCAGGCATACCAGGATATTCAACCTGTACTGATTTTGAAGGAACTAACAGTGTTTTTAAAGAGAGAGTATTAATAGTCATTTTATAATAAGATTAAAAAGAGAGACTGGAGATCAAACCAGTCTCTATGAAAATACAGTAGCTACTTAAGTTGGTACTGCGTAATATTTAACAGTAAGTTCATTAGCTTGTTCAATGTCGTATGTACTACCGGCAGTGCCAAGAGCAGAACCTTGAGCAGTTAAAGTAATTGCTGTTGAAATAACTTGTTCTGTGGTTAAGGTTGGAATTGATAACATAGTTGTAGGCATAACCAATTCTACTTTATTAGTATCAGCAACACTGCCACCAATAGAAATTAAAGCACTAAACTTGTTTTCAGTACTATTAGCAGTTAGTAAAGCTGATAGTAAAGCTGAAGGAGAACCTGTACCTGTTTTTAAGTAAGCAGTAACATTAGATGTTATAGTGCGCGTACCTGTGAAATACGTACAAGGCACATTTAGTGTACCTAAGTTGGCTGGTGTTAAATATGTTACATTATTAGCAATACTTAAGCTTCCACCTGTTAAGGCTATTGTGTATACAACAGGTGTAGTTGCATTGCTTGTAAGTGTCATAGTTGACAACTTATTAGCTATATAAGGTGCAGTAGTATTTTTTGGTTGATAAACTCCAGCTGCTACTGCAGGATTAACAGTTACGTGAAATGAAGCAGGGGTTGCATCTAATACAATAGTAGCTTCACGTACATTCATACCTTTACCAGCCCAAGCAATACTAGCAATAGCATCAATACCAAAATCAATAGTGGCTGTATCAAGAACACAGTTATCAATAATATAAGCTGAGTTATCAAACTTAATAACTAAACCAAATCGTTGTAATTGGTGCTTGTTAGAACCAGAAAAAGTGGCATAGCTAGCTCTTTTATCTGTAAAAGTTGATGTTGAAGTAGATGTTACCCATCCAGCGCCGTCTGAACTTGAAATAGCCCCCCATAACACAGACTCTTCACAAGCAACTGTGTCGTCGGCGTCGTAGCCAGTAGTGGTTGTTGCACCTTCTAGGTATCTAGGACGCATATAAGTGGAAAAACTCCAATCTGCGGGTTCTAGCGAAGTATTAAAACTTCGTTGTCCGCGAACTGGTGTTGCACCAGCTTCATTTAGTGTAACTGTTTCTTGAGCTGAATTTTGTGAGAATGAAAATCCGTCTTGGACTTGAATCTCAAATGTGTTTGAAGCAAGGAAGTCTGTGTCTTTGACCCTACCATTACTGTCTACATTAGTCGTGAAGAACACTCGACTATTACGAATTAAATTTAATGCCATACTCTTTCCTTTATGATTTTTGGAAATATTTTAAGCATCGTAACTAGATATTTATCTGTTGTTATGCTTGCGTAAATCCGAGAGTTATACAAGTGCGTATCGCACTTGTAAGTTGATTTCACCGACACCATAAGGAGTTAATAGTCCTTCATCGGTGGTTATAGACTGAATTAAAATTTCAGTTGTTGACAGATTTCTAGTAGCATCATAAACTAATACACGATTAGCGTCTACTACGTTTTCGAGATCATTTAATAAATCTTCTAATTGTTGTTGTGTTTCGCTTTCGCTGCGAACGTATGCTTTGACGCTAACATTTAAATACGCCCACGTAAAGTCGCTGGGCATGTATTCGCGGATTTCTGAACCTGCTGTAAGATATACACAAGGAAAATCTTGTACTTCATCCCAGAATTTCAATTTAGGGTAGCTGTTGTCATTTAAGTCGGAAGCAAACGATCCTGTTCCGTCAATTATTTTAAACTTTTCAGCCAGAGCTGTTATAATACTAATTCTTTTTGTCATAAGGCTACTGCCCTTAATCTATTGCCTACCATTTGTTGTGCAATTTGTCTAATTGATGTAGAGATTAGTAATTTAGGCTCTCTACTTTTCGGAGAAGACTGACGACCAACTGGAGGGCCTGAGCTAAATGTTGCGTAGGGGTATTTCATATAACTATAAAATGCAGTTATCATTCCTTGTCTACTTTCACTTAATGTGGCTACTTTAGCAGAACCAGCAAATCTTCCTGTTCTATAGTTTAAAATATCACGGCTGTTACCGTCGCCCATATTATCTCTGATTTGTCCTTCTAATTGTGAATTTATTAAAACTAACAATTGAGGTAAATTAACCTGAGATTGCTCAGGATCAACACTTAACCTTAATGCGGGACCTACAGTAGGAGATTTTTTAGCTTTGACTGTGGCTTTAAGCTTAGACAAGCTACTTTTTATTTTACTGCTAGCTGCTTTTATATCTCTGTCTAATTGTTTGCCTTTGGCAACAGTAGGATTAAAAGATTTTATAGGTACTGGACTAATTTTTGCAATAAAAGGCTTAACTGTTGTTTTACGCAAGGCTGCTAGTTGAACCTCTTTTATATGACTTCTTAGTGACTTAGAGCTTTTTAAGTCTAGTAAGAAGGCTGCAATTTCTTTTTTGTTATCAGGAAAAGTACTATATAAAGATTTTCTAACTTCTTTTATATTTTCTTTATAATTTTTATAAATTTGATTAAGCTTCTTAGCAACTATTTTTGCTTCTTGACCTATATGTCTAACAGCCATTTTATCTTTAGGATCTACTAAATTATCTTGACTACCTATATCTCTTAAAAGTGCTACTAATCCTAAAGCTCTTGACAATGCTCCGGAACCTTGATTAGTATTAACATTGTCTATACCTGCATATTTACTTTTATTTTTCCGCTCATCTTTTCCTTTTAACTGCGCTTCAACAGCTACAAAAATATTGCCTCTATTTTCTGTACCTTTTAATACAGCGGCAGTTAAAGCTTCGTACTCTGGTAATAAACTACTAGAAGCTAAATCTAGCATCTCGTGCAGTTTTATTATTTTTTCAATGAAATTACCATCAATAAATTCACCTGCTTGGTATGTAGTTTTTAATCTTATAAATGCTTGAGATTCTATATGACCTACTTCAAAATTTTTAGAATAATTTTTAAGTTCTTCTGCGCCTAGTCCACAAGCTTTTAAAAACTGTTTCATAACACTAGCTGTGTTTGTGTAAGTGTCTTGATACTTTATTCCGGTGGCTTCTTCTACATTATCCGTAGTACCGGTATTAGAATATAATTCTAAAGTACTTTTATTACGCTTTTTATAATTTTTATTGTACCATGTTATATATGCTTTTAATAAAGGCGTATTATCGTATTTGCCTTTACCTTTAGTAATGCCAGTGTCTGTAATTACTGGCATTTTTAATTTGTAAAATTTCCAATGTCTGCGTAAGCCTTCTTCGGTAACTACTGTTTCATTATGACTTAAAGCCATTGCTCTATTTCTAAAAGTAGAAATACCGCGTCCCTTTTTATCATTCGGATTTACAGTATCCTGTATCATCAATGAAGATGTTACACCCAACATTGCTTTTGCCTTAGATACATCTGCAGGAACAGTTAAACTATTTTGTAAACCATCTGTCCAAGAAGCAAGAGTTTCTGTGGTGCTATTCATCTTTTGTAAAGCAGCTCTAGCTTTCATTACTGTACTAAACTCTGATATACTCATGTAAAATCCGCTACATATTGGTCTAGTATACGCTTGATTGGAGCCGGTAGGTTAGTTGAGCTAACATAATTAATTTGTGTAGTATTAGGATTTAAGTCTCGGCTACTGTGTACCGAACCATTATTTCTAGAGTAGTACTCTATTAAATCTAGTACAGCTAGCTTTAAATCTCCTGGTATAGCATCATAGCCACCAAAATAATTTACTCTGTATCCGTTTATTGCTTCAGGAAATCCTGTTGGATTAATAGAAACTACTGCGTCGCCTCGTGCAACCCAGTCTGTGAATTTTACTAAATTTGTGTATGTTTTGCCATAGTCTTCGCTATAGGCTACTGATAATACACTTACAATGGGAGTTTCTTT
>Ga0208974_1000275_pt1 | contig 22342 bp, 14 predicted proteins | sample GreLakmeER15MSRF_FD_187699 | JGI IMG/M metagenome (GOLD analysis project Ga0208974, IMG submission 187699) | Freshwater lentic microbial communities from great Laurentian Lakes, MI, USA - Great Lakes metaG ER15MSRF (SPAdes) | ecosystem: Environmental > Aquatic > Freshwater > Lake | place: Great... | reverse complement strand
CAATGGTTGCGTTGAAAAAGATTAATGCGTCTGATGTAAGACAGGTTGTTCAAAAGAGAGTTTGGTCTTCGGGAACAACATATGATATGTATCGTCACGACTATAGCAGATCAAATACTGCTAAAGTTTCCGGTGCAACTAATTTATATGCTTCATCTTATTATATTTTAAATAGTGATTACAGAGTTTATATTTGTTTGCAGAATGGAACAAGACCAGATACTCCAAATGGTAAACCATCACTAGATGAACCAACATTCACTGATTTAGAACCAAGATCTGCAGGATCGAGTGGTGATGGATATATTTGGAAATATCTTTATACATTGAAACCATCAGAAGTGGCAAAATTTGAAACTTCTGATTTTATTCCAGTGCCCTCAAATTGGGAAACATCTGAAGATAATGCTCCAGTAAGAAACAACGCAGTAGATGGTTCTATAAAAATTGTAACTATTACTGATAGTGGTGTTGGATTAGGAACAGCAAATAGAACTTATACAAGAGTTCCTATTAAAGGTGATGGTATTGGAGCAGAATGTACAGTCATAATTAACAATGACCAAAAAGTTGAATCGGTGGTTGTTTCAAGTCAAGGTTCTGGATATACTTATGGCAACATTGATTTAGTTGCAGGTAATGTTCCAACGGGAACAACTATACCAGCATTTAATGTTATCATTACCCCTAAAGGTGGCCACGGTGCAGATATTTATCGTGAACTAGGTGCATATAACGTCCTTCTTTATTCTAGAATTGAAAACGATATTCAAAATCCAGATTTTATAACTGGAAATCAAATTGCAAGAGTTGGCATTGTTGAAAATCCAAAAATAAGTTCCGGTAGTTTACTCACTTCAGATAAAGCAAGTGCTGTATATGCTTTAAGACTTACTGGAACAGGATATAGTTCAGCAACTTTTACTACCGACTCATATTTCACCCAAACAGTAGCAACTGCAACCACTGCTGTGGGAAGAGTCATTAGTTATGATCAGACAACTGGTGTTTTAAAATACTGGCAGGATCGATCACTTGCAGGTTTTACGACGGTTGGGATTGCAATTACAAATCCAACATATGGATTTGATTTAACTGAATTTACAAGTTCTCCATCTACAGGGGGAAGCATAACTATTGTGCCATCATCTGGTTCTAATTTATCTATAAACACATCCTTCTCTGGTATATCAACGGTAATAAATAGTAGGACATATTATCTCGGTCAAGAATTTACAAACGGTATTGCTTCTCCAGAGGTTAAAAAATACTCTGGGAACATTATCTATGTAGATAATAGACCAGCTATTACTAGGTCATCCAACCAAAAAGAAGATATTAAAGTCATTTTGCAGTTCTAAAGAATTATGTCTCAGGAAACTAATCTCAATGTATCTCCATATTTTGATGACTTTGATGCAAATAATGGATATTATAGAGTCCTTTTTAAACCAGGATATCCAGTACAAGCAAGAGAATTAACAACATTACAATCAATATTACAAAATCAAATTGAAAAATTTGGTCAACATTTCTTTAAAGAAGGTGCAAAGGTAATACCTGGAAACACAGGATATACTCAACTTTATTATGCAGTAGAACTTCAAAATACTTATCTTGGAGTTCCTGTTTCTGCCTATGCAGATCAATTAGTAGGGACAAAAATAACAGGTCAAACTTCAGGAGTAACTGCAGTAGTAGATAAAATTTTATCTCCAACAGATTCAGAAAGAGGAAACTTAACTCTTTACATAAATTACTTAGCATCAAATACCCAAAATAATTCAACTCAACAATTTTCTGATGGAGAACTTTTAACTTGTAATTCCCAAATTACTTCAGGATTGTTGGGGAATTCATTGATTACTGTTGGACAACCATTTGCATCAACTATCGCACAAAATGCAACTTCTATTGGATCAGCATTTTCAATAACCAATGGTGTATATTTTATCAGAGGCCAGTTTGTAACTGTTAATGACGAAACTTTAATTCTAGACCAATATTCAAATAAACCAAATTATCGTGTCGGTTTATTTGTAAATGAGGAAATTATAACTTCAGAAACTGACGAAAATTTAAACGATAATTCTCAAGGATTTAATAATTATTCTGCACCTGGTGCAGATAGATTAAAAATTACAGCATCTCTTACTAAAAAACCAAATACAGATTTTGATGATGGCAATTTTGTTGAATTGGCAACAATTAAAGATGGAGTTATTAGATCTCAACAGACAACTTCATATAACAACATTGCGGACGAGTTAGCAAGAAGAACCTATGCAGAATCTGGAGACTACTATGTTACTCCATTTGATGCTGCACTAAAAGAATCTTTAAACGACAATTTAGGAAATAATGGCATTTTTAATGCTGGGCAATTTACATATGGAGGTTCTACTCCATCAAATGATCTAGCAGTTTATCAAATTTCTCCAGGTAAAGCATTTGTTCGTGGTTATGAGTGCGAAACAATAAGTTCAACATTTTTAGACTGCCCAAAACCAAGGACAACTAAAACTTTAGAAAATCAATCTTTAAATTACAATACAGGACCTACTCTAAAATTAAATAGAGTTTATGGTGCTCCGAAGATTGGAATTGGAAATACATATATTTTAAGTCTTAGAGATTCTAGAGTTGGATCAAATCAAAGAACTTCACCAGGAAAAGAAATAGGTGTAGCAAGAGTTTATGATTTTAGATTAGAATCTGGATCATATGATACATCCAACTCAAATTTAAATCAGTGGAATATTTCTTTATATGATATTCAAACTATTACAGAAATTACTGTAAATCAACCAATTACATTATCAGTTCCAACTTTTATTAAAGGAAAAAATAGTGGTGCCACAGCATTTTTAAAAGATCCTGTTACTGCTGGGGTAGCACTTACAGTTTATGAAAAAACTGGAGATTTTATTCTTAACGAATCCTTTATTATTGATGGTATAGAAAATTCTAGAGTAGCTATTGCAATTACTTCATATGGAATTTCTGATATAAAATCAGTGTATGGAATTGTTGGTTCGGCATCAACTTTTTCTGCAGATACTGTTCAATCTACCGGATTTAATGTTGGTATCGCTACTATCAGTCCATCTTCAGGTGGAATTAGTACAGTACTAAGTCCAAACACTTTATTCCCCGGAAGAATTGTTAGAATTGACAATTTAATTCAATATAGCGACCCTTCGCACAGAGATCCAGTTATTGCAAAAGTAGTTGGATCGGGTAATACATCAATTTCTATTACATCAGTGACAGGAGTTGCTGGAATTACTACAGCAAATTTACCAACTTCCGCGTTAAATGTTACTGATTTTAGAATTTTAACAACAAATTTAGAAACATCAACTGATAATACTTTATATACACGAATTCCTAAAGTTAACGTATCTAATGTAGATTTAACAAATGCTGTTCTTGGGATTAGAACTGTTTTCACGGTCAATATTTCTGGAAATCAAACAACTACAGTAACTGCTGATGCGAATGAAACATTTTTGCCATTTGATGAAGAAAGATATTCTTTAGTTACGTCAAATGGACAAACTGAAGTCTTGACATCAGATAAAATTCAGATTGATGCCACAGGAACTCAATTATCCATATACAATCTTTCAACTACTTCAGATACTGGTGCTACATTAATAGCAACCACTAGAAAAATAAAACCAAAAGCAAAATTAAAAAGAAAAAATAGAGTAAATTCTATTATAGTAGATAAATCAAAGTATGAATACTCTGGAATAGGATCAACAACTTTAAATGATGGTTTATCCTATGGAAGTTATCCATTTGGAACAAGAGTTCAAGATGAAATCATCTCTCTTAATACTTCAGATATCATAGAAATTCACGGTATTTTTGAATCTACAAATACAACTGATGCAACTGCACCTACATTAGATCTTTCATCTATTACTGGTCCAACAGCAACAACTTCCGACCTAATTATTGGGGAAAAGGTAACGGGACAAACTAGCGGTGCTGTTGCCATTTTTGCTGAGAAAATTAATGATACAAGAATATCTTTCATTTATAAAAATCAAAAGACATTTAAAGAAGGAGAAACTTTAATATTTGAAGAATCTCAAATTCAATCAATAGCACAAACTATAAATTCTTCAAGTTTTGATATTTCTCCAAATTTCACATTCACAAATGGACAAGAGTCCACTTTCTATGATTATGGGACAATTAAGAGAAAATCGGGTTTACAAGAACCAATTAAAAAATTAAAAATATATTTTTCAAATGGATATTATGAGGCAAATGATGATGGAGATATAACAATTGTCAATTCCTATAATACTTTTGATTATGTAAAAGAAGTTCAAACGGTAAATGGTATAAGAAATTCTGATATAATTGACATTCGTCCAAAAACTTCATCCTATAGTGTTGCTGTTAATTCAAGGTCTCCTTTAGAATTTTATGGCAGAACATTTAGTGCATCAGGAAATTCTTCCAGAAATATTTTAGCATCGGATGAATCTATTTTAACTTCTTTTTCATTCTATCTTGGAAGAATAGATAGAGTTTATTTGACAAAGGAAGGAAAATTCCAGGTTAAATATGGAGTTCCCTCGGAAAGACCAGAAAAACCAGTCTCTGTAGATGATGCATTAGAAATTGCAACTATAAGTTTACCAGCTTACTTATATAATACATCTCAGGCTTCTATTCAATTCTTGGAGCACAAGAGATATAGAATGGTTGATATTAAACAACTTGAAAATAGAATTAAAAATCTTGAATATTATACTGCACTTTCTTTACTTGAAACAAATACTGCAAATCTTTTTGTTCCCGATGGGGATGGTTTAAATAGATTTAAGTCTGGATTTTTTGTCGATAATTTTACTTCCTTACTCGCACAAGAAGATTCAATTCTTTATAAAAACAGTATTGACATTTCAAATAAACAATTAAGACCAAGACATTATACAAATTCTGTCGATTTAATTTCTGGTCCTGTAACTGGAGTAGATCCAACAGAAGATCTTGCATTCACTCCGATTGAAGGGGTAAATGTCAGAAAATCGAAAGATGTTGTTACTTTAGATTATGCAGAAGTTGAATGGTTAAAACAGTCATTTGCAACTAGATCGGAAAGTGTTACTCCTTTCTTAATTAGTTTCTGGCAAGGGTCGTTAGAACTTACTCCGGCAACAGATACTTGGGTTGATACTGTAAGACTAGAAGCGAAGATTATTCAAGCTGAAGGAAATTATGCAGAAACTCTTTCAAACGCAGTTAGAACTCTAAGTGTAGACCCACAGACTGGATTTGCTCCAATTGTTTGGAATGCTTGGGAAACTAATTGGACCGGTCAAGAAGTTGTTAATTCTACCAGAGTAAGAACTCAAACTGAAAGAGGGGAAACTTTTGGAGTTGGTGGATGGATCAATGGTGGAAGTGGAACTGCACAATTAAGACAGGTTGAGACAACATCTGTCATTCAAGATAATTTAAGAGAAGTAAGAGATACTGGCGTTCAAACAAGAACTGGTTTAAGAACAATAGTAACTGAACAATTTGATAATACATCAGTTGGAGATCGAGTTGTAAGTAGAAATCTCATTCCATATATGAGATCTAGAAATATACAATTTGTTTCTAAAAAACTTAAACCATTAACTCAGGTTTATGCTTTCTTTGATGGTGTTGATATAACTCGTTACTGTGTTCCCAAGTTATTAGAAATTTCAATGATTTCTGGAACCTTTGAAGTTGGTGAAAAAGTCATTGGAACTGTTCAAAATACCGGACTAAATCCAAATCTAGGACAAGATGTTGCTAAAATTTCATTCAGAGTTGCACAATCTAATCATAGAGAAGGTCCTTACAACGCAGCAACAATTACTTATCCAAATAATCCTTACACTGGGCAAGTATTACAATCGACATATTCATCAACATCAAATATTTTGAATATCGATACTTTTTCACTCTCAAACCAACCACAAGGAGAGTATAGTGGATGGACAGAATCTGGAATGATTCTGGTGGGACAAAGTAGTGGAGCACAAGCAACTCTTACAAATGTCAGATTGGTTTCTGACCTTTCAGCAACATTGATTGGAAGTTTCTTTGTTCCAAACCCAAATACAAACATTCATCCAAAATTTGAAACTGGAACTAAAACTTTTACTTTAGTAAATAATAACCTAAATGATCAAAACGCAGCAACAACAATTGCTGAAGAAGGATTTATTTCGAGTGGAACACTAGAAACAGTTCAAGAAAATATTATCTCTGTAAGAAATGCTAGGATTCAAAATAAACAAGAGTTTGAGGAAAGAGCAGTATCTAGAACTACTGGAACTCAAGTTGTAGGAGGCACGACTTTATCTCAGTCAAGAAGGGATGTCTTAGTTGGATGGTATGATCCTCTTGCACAATCTTTCTTAGTTGAAGATGAAACTGGAGTTTTCTTAACTAAATGTGAAGTTTTCTTCAGATCCAAGGATGATATGGATATTCCAGTCACCTTCCAGTTGAGAACAATGCAAAATGGGTTCCCAACTCAAAGAATTCTCCCATTCTCAGAAATTACTTTAGATCCCGGTGATATTCAAACTTCAGCAGATGGATCCGTAGCTACTACATTTAATTTTGATGCTCCAGTTTACTTGGAGGGTGGAAAAGAGTATTGTATATGTCTTGCATCAAACTCAACAAAGTATAGTGTTTATATTTCAAGAATTGGTGAGAATGATCTTCTAACACAAACATTTATTTCCAACCAACCATATCTTGGATCTCTATTTAAATCACAAAATGCTTCAACTTGGGAAGCAAGTCAGTGGGAGGACCTCAAGTTTACTCTCTATAGAGCAGACTTCTTAACTTCAGGAACAGTTGATTTCTATAGTCCAGAATTGACAGATGGTAATAAGCAAATTCCTACGTTGATGCCAAATTCTCTCAGTCTTATTTCCAAAAAAATCAGGGTTGGACTTGGATCAACAGTACAAGATTCTGGATTAACCTTAGGTAATACTGTTATTCAGCAAGGAACTAATGCAACTGCAAATTATGTTGGATCTGCTGGAAGTGCATCTGGAACTTTATCTGTAATCAATTCTGGAATTGGATATACCCCATCAAGTGGTGGATTATCAATTAATAATATTAATCTGGTAACAGTTACTGGTAATGGTAAAAATGCAACAGCAAATGTAACCGTTTCTAATGGTGTTGCTATTGCTGCAACAATTACAAATGGTGGAGTTGGGTATCAAGTTGGTGATGTAGTTGGAATCAGCACATTTGGTTCTGTTGCCGTTGGAAGAAATGCACGATTCTCTATCGTTTCAATTGCAAGCACAAATCAACTAATACTTGATAATGTGCAAGGAGATTTTGTTGTTGGGTCTGCGAAAACAGTTCAATATATTAACAGTTCTGGAATAACAACAACATTGAATTTCTCAACGGGTGGAGGAGTATTTGTAAATTCTATTGAAACAATTAGTGATGGATTGCATATTAAAGTAAATCATCAAAATCACGGAATGTACTCCAGTGAAAATTATGTTACTATTTCTAATGCACAGTCAGACATTAATCCAACAAAATTGAGCACTGTATACAATACAAATTCAACTGGTGCAATTAGTGTAGATAATGCAACTAACTTTGCAACTTTTGAAAATGTTGGAGTAGGAACAACTAATCCAGGATATTTGTTGATTGGTGATGAGATTATTGAATATACTTCTGTTTCGGGTAATTTAATCGGTGGTAACATATCTAGGGGAACAAATCCAAAGAACTATCCATTAGGAACTCCAGTTTACAAATATGAGCTAGGTGGTGTTTCATTAAGAAGAATCAATAAGACGCACTATTTAAATAATGTTACTGTTTCGGATGCAATAACATTCGATTCGTATCACGTAAAACTTGATATGGGATTAAGTGGTATTGGCAGAACTAATGGCGTAGGTTATCCACAACTTTATATCAATCAAACTAAATCTGCGGGTGGATATAATACCAAGGCAACACAAAATATGCCGTATGAAATAATTACTCCTATCGTCCAAAATCTAACGGTAAGAGGAACATCATTAAGTGCTTCCTTAAGAACTGTAACTGGATCAAGCATAAGTGGTAATGAAATTCCATTCATCGATAATGGATTTGAAACGATTAGCATCGAAAAACCAAATTATCTTGATAGTACAAGAATTATATGTTCTAAAGTTAATGAAAATGAAAAATTATCAAATCTCCCAGGAAATAAATCAATGAATCTTAGATTGCAACTTGATACTGTTGATTCTAGATTAACTCCAGTAATTGATGCTCAAAGAATTAGTGCGGTATTAACTTCAAATAGAGTTAATAGTGTTATTACAAATTATGCAACTGATTCTAGAGTTAATACTGTCGATCAAGATCCAACTGCATTCCAATATATTTCCAAGGAAATTAACTTAGAGAATGGAGCAAGTTCTATTAAGATTCTATTGAATGCTCATATTAATCAATACTGCGATATAAGAGGTTTATATGCTATTAGTGAAAAACCAAACTTTAATCCAGTTTTTGCACCATTCCCCGGATATCTCAATTTGAACACTAAAAATGAAGTTATTAACTATGCGGATAGTGATGGAAGATCTGATGTATTTGTAACTCCTACCCAATCACTAGGATTCGAAACGTCAGATATAGAATTTAAAGAGTATGTATTTACTATAGACAATTTACCATCATTCAAATCATATCGTATTAAATTGATTCTCACATCAACAAATCAAGTTTATGTTCCAAGAATTAAAGATTTAAGAGTTATTGCTTTAGCGTGATATGAATTATTTAAAAGTTGAGGGATATACGCATTTGGTGAGAGACCAAAATACAAATTCAATTGTCAATACGAATATGTCAGAATATCAAGAGTATGTTTTCCGAAGAAATGCTAAAAGTGAGGAGAATCAAAAGGTGCAGAACTTAGAAAAAGATCTTACTAATATGAAAGAAGATCTTGATGAAATTAAAAATTTACTTAGGAGTTTGGTAAATGGATCCCGATAAAATTCAGTTGGAGGACTTATCCAAAAGTTTTGAATATACGAAAGCCTGCATTGAAATAAATGCAGTTGAGGATATTGAACAAATAAGAATAGTTGCAAAGGCATATATGAAATTGTACTTAAAGCAACAAGAAGTATTGAAAGATTTAATTAAACCATAAATATTTTAAAAAGTAGAAAATAATGGCGCAACCATCTACTAGGCAAGAATTAATAGATTACTGTAAGAGAAAACTGGGAGCGCCAGTTTTGGAAATCAACGTTGCTGATGAGCAAATCGATGATTTAGTTGATGATGCCATTCAATTTTTCCAAGAAAGACATTTTGATGGAGTATATCCAACTTTCTATAAGTATAAATTGACTCAAAATGATATTGATAGGGGAAAATCAAGGGGAAGTGGTGCTGCAGTTGGTATAGCTACAACAACAGCAACTGCAAATATAGTTGGAACTGCTACAACATTTACTTATGAAGAAAATAGTAATTATTTACAAGTTCCCCCTAATATTATTGGAGTAAATAAAATCTTCCACTTTGATGGGTCAAATACTATTACACATAATATGTTTAGTGTCAAATATCAATTATTTTTGAATGATGTTTATTACTGGGGTGCCACAGAAATTTTAAGTTATGCAATGGTCAAAACCTATCTTGAAGATCTTAATTTTCTTTTGACAACGCAAAAACAAATTCGATTTAACAAAAGACAAGATAGACTCTATTTGGATATAGACTGGGGATCAGTAAATGCGGGAGAATACGTTATTATTGATTGTTATTCAACATTAGATCCTAACGATTATTCGAGAGTGTGGAATGATTCTTTCATAAAACCATATCTTACTTCATTAATTAAACGTCAATGGGGACAAAATATGATGAAATTTACAGGAGTTAAACTTCCAGGTGGAGTAGAACTTAATGGTAGACAAATGTATGATGATGCTCAAAGAGAAATTGATATTTTAATGGAAAAAATGTCCAATACTTATGAACTCCCACCTCTTGATATGATAGGATGATAAGATGCTTAATCCATTTTTTCTACAAGGATCTAAAGGTGAACAGGGATTAATACAGGATTTAATTAATGAACAACTTCGTATGTATGGAGTTGATGTTCATTATTTGCCAAGAAAATACTTAACCGAAAAAACAGTTTTAAGAGAGGTTATAGAATCTGCTTTTGATAATGCATATCCATTAGAAGCATACATTGAAAATTATGAAGGATATGGAGATAATACCACTATCCTATCAAAGTTTGGAATACAAGCACTCAATGAACTTACAATAACTATATCAAAAGAAAGATTTGAAAGTTATATTGTACCTCTTATAAAAAATAAACCCAATATCAAACTAGGAACAAGACCAAGAGAAGGAGATCTGATTTATTTTCCTCTTGGTGACAGATTATTCGAAATAAAATTTGTAGAGCACGAACAACCATTTTATCAACTTCAAAAAACTTATGTTTACACTTTAAAATGTGAACTGTTTAGATATGAAGATGAAGTTATCGATACTGGTATTGATGAAATAGACGACACTAATGTTGGTGGAGGCAATACTGTAGGAGGTATTGGTGGTGGAGTTTCAATTACTCAAATTCTCACGATGGTTAGTTCTGGTTCCACAGCAACTGCGACAACTACATTATTGAATGGAGGTATTAGATCTATAACTGTAACAAACAGGGGTGGTGGGTATTCAAGTACACCAACGGTAGCAATATCATCTGCACCAACTGGAGGTGTAACTGGTGTTGCTACTGCAGTGATGATTGATGGGATAGTTGTATGTAACGATAATGTAAATCCCCAAAATAAATCTGTTCAAAATGTTTTATTAATTAATCCTGGTTCTGGATATACTGTTACTCCAGGAATAAGATTTATTGGGGGTGGAGGATCTGGATCCGCAGCAACAGCTACTATAGGAACTGGGATTATAGGACCTATTACAGTCACAAATGCAGGATCTGGTTACACAACTAATCCAACCATAACATTTAGTGGAATTGCATCTGTTTCTGCTGCAGCTACTGCGATTGTAAGTGCTGCCGGAACAATTACTGCAATTAGAATTACTAATGCTGGATTAGGATATACACAAACGCCGACAATCACAATATCATCTCCTTCGTTTGTTGGAATTGGAACTTATCAATATAACGAATTAGTTACGGGACGTACTAGTGGAGTTACTGCAAGAGTTAGGTCTTGGAATGCAGTTACAAGCACCTTAGAAGTTTCAAATGAGACTGGTTCTTTTATAAGAGGAGAAAGTATCGTTGGATCTGCCTCTTCAGCATCATATGTTCTATCTTCAATAGGTGATGATTTTATTGAAAATGCATATGCGGACAATAAAAATATAGAACTAGAAGCAGATGGGATAGTAGACTTTACAGAATCTAATCCGTTTGGAATGCCATAAATATAATTTATTATTAGGTTAAATAGTATCATACGGAACTACTAAAATGTTTGAATATTTTTATAACGAAATCTTAAGAAAAACTGTAATATCTTTTGGGTCTCTGTTTAATAATATATCAATTAAGCATACCAATAATTCAAACGAAGTTATTGATGTTATTAAAGTTCCTCTAGCGTATGGTCCAACTCAAAAATTTCTAGCAAGACTGGAGCAATCACCAGATTTAAATAAACCAACTCAAATTACATTGCCAAGAATGTCATTTGAATTTACGGGATTAACATATGATGCCTCAAGAAAAGTAACTACAACTCAATCATTTACTACAAAATCATCAGCAGATGGATCTGTAGTTAAAAAAAGTTATATGCCAGTTCCATATAATCTACAATTTGAACTTGCAATTATGACAAAATTAAATGATGATGCCTTACAAATCGTCGAACAAATTCTTCCATATTTTCAACCATCATATACACTAACAATTGAACTTGTTGATGAAATTAATGAAAAGAGAGATATTCCTATAATTTTAGAAAACGTAACATTTCAAGATGATTATGAGGGAAATTTTGCATCTAGAAGAGTATTAATTTATACATTAAGGTTTACTGCAAAAACATATCTTTTTGGTCCAGTTCAGGCAGCAACAAAAGATATCGTCAAAAAAGCTACGATCAGTTATATTACTGGGGATTCTACATCCACCCCAACAAGAGAAGTTGTATATTCATCAGACATACGTGCAATTAAAAACTATACAGGAATAATTTTAACAAATCTTGCAAAAGATATTACAACCGAAGACATCTTGATTGAAGTAAATGATGCTTCATCAATATCAACAAATACTTATTTGGATATTGAAGGTGAGGAAGTTTATGTAAGATTAAAATCTGGAAATATTCTTACTGTAGATAGGGGAAGAGATAATACAACAATTACATCACATCTATCCGGATCTGAAGTAAAATCTATTACTACTACAGACAATTCTTTAGTCGAAATTGGCGATGATTTTGGATTTGATGGACAAACTTTATAAAAATGACAAAAAAATTTGATAAATTAAATGATACCTTTAATGTTTCTGGGGAAATAATTGAATCCCATCCTACAGAATCTTCAATAGAGATTGATTCGGAAAAAATTTTATCACCAGTTAATGATATAAAAAAAGATTATGAATATACTAGAGGAAACTTATATTCATTAATTGAAAAGGGTCAAGAGGCAATTAATGGAATTTTAGAACTTGCTCAAGAAAGTGAAATGCCAAGAGCATATGAGGTTGCGGGGCAATTAATTAAAAGCGTGGCAGATGCAACAGATAAATTAATGGACCTTCAGAAAAAATTAAAAGATATTGAAGAAGAAAAGATAAGTAAAGGTCCTACAACAGTCAATAATGCTCTTTTTGTTGGATCAACTGCAGATTTGGCAAAATTTTTAAAACAACAATCTCAAGGAAGCAATGAAAACATTTAATCAATTTCAAGAGGAGTGGAGTAATAAATATAAAAAGAGTATTGATTGCTCTAATCCAAAAGGATTTTCTCAACGTGCTCATTGTGCGGGAAGAAAAAAAAGAGCAAAAGGTGAAGAAACCAAATCAAAACAGATTGAATAATGCCCCGGATTAAAACACATAAAACAGTTGAACAAATTGCAAAGAAACATCGACTTGATGTTTCTTTTATACAAAAGCAACTTGAAATGGGGGAACCAATTGAACATGAACATACTCAAGATCATGATTTGGCAAGAGATATCGCTCTTCAGCATCTTGATGAAATTCCCGATTATTACACTCGTTTGAAAAAGATGGAAGCAGATGCTAAAAAGCATCATAAAAAATTTAAAGATGTTACTGAAGAAGGTCTTAGAGATTGGTTTGGAAAGTCTAAATCGAAAGACGGAAAATCTGGATGGGTTAATGTTGTAACTGGCGGAACTTGTGCAAGTGATGAACCGGGTGAGGGAGTTCCTAAATGCGTTTCTTCAGCAAAAAGAGCAAATATGACACCAGCAGAAAGGTTATCTGCAGCAAAAAGAAAAAAAGCAGCAGATCCAGGACAACAACAAAAAACAGGTGCTGCAAAACCAACATATGTTTCTACAGATAAACCTAAAAACAAAATGAACGAAGAAGCAGACAAAAAGGGTAACGGTAGTGGTAAAAAAGATGCCTGCTATCATAAAGTAAAGTCTCGTTATAGTGTTTGGCCGAGTGCATATGCATCTGGAGCACTTGTCAGGTGTCGTAAGGTTGGTGCAGACAATTGGGGAACAAAATCGGAGGCAACTATGCACGAAGAAGAAAGATATTGTCCTTTATGTGATAAAAGAGAAACTAGATCCGAATGCTCTTATGGTGGAAAAGCCTGGGACAAAGTTTCGGTAAAAGATCATGAGTATTCAATGGCTCGTTCTGAACTTGAAACACTCATGAAAGCAGCTCAAAGAATTCAGAAAAAAGTTGGTAAGGGTGAAGGTAGTTTAGAGGCATGGGTTCAGTCAAAAATTACCAAAGCAGCAGATTATATTGATACTGCAGCAGATTATATTGACAGTGGGGAGATGGAAGAGTCAATTGGTTATGCAATTAATCCATCTGCACATAAAACAGCACAAAAAAGAGAAAAAATTAGAGCATTAACAACACGGGGAGTTGGTGGAGAACAACAAGTTGCAAAAACAAAATTAGGACAAACAGCAGAACTTCCGAAAATAAAAGAAGAAACGTTGGTTGATAAAATTAAGAGAGAGATTGTAATTGAAAAGTGTTGGCCTGGTTATAAAAAGAAAGGCATGAAAACAATGTTTGGAAAAAGATATCCAAATTGTGTAAAAGCAGAAAATGTAACTATTGAAGATTCTGATGGAAATACTTTTGCTGAAGTTGTCGATTTAATTCAACCAGAACCAATTAAAGGATTTAAATCTCAAATTGATGAAGTAACACGTCTTCAATCACAAACAGGAAATATAGTTGCAGTTACCTTATCTTGGAGAGGAAAATATTATGCAATTCGTATGTTCTTTCCCCAGGCAAAACTTCCATCACGTCAAGAAGTAACTGATGAAATTCAAAAAGTTTATCCTGGTGGAAGAGTAGTTTATCATGCAATCTCAGAATTTACTCCTGGACAACCTTTGATTCAAGCAGGATTTCAAGGAGGAGTTGCAGGAAAAATAGGACCATCTAAAAAATACGTGCAACCATATGGTGAGCAAGTTGAAATTGGTGAAGACTGGCAAAAAATTAATCGACAAGATAAAACTGATGGATTGAGCTCTTCTGCCGTAAAAGCATATCGTCAAGAAAATCCAGGATCAAAACTCCAAACTGCCGTAACCGAAAAAAATCCTTCTGGTAAAAGAGCAAAACGTCGTTCATCATTTTGCCGCAGGATGAAAGGAATGAAATCAAAACTTACTTCGGCAAAAACAGCAAGAGATCCAGATTCAAGAATCAATAAAGCACTTCGTCGTTGGAACTGTAATTAATAGGTAGGGTCTTATTATGAGTGATGTATATCTTGGCAATCCTCTTTTAAAGAAAGCAAATACTCCAATTGAATTTACACAAGAACAAATTATTGAATTTGTAAAGTGTAAAGATGATCCAGTATATTTTGCAAAAAATTATGTAAAAATTGTAACTCTTGATAAAGGATTGCAACCATTTAAAATGTATCCTTTTCAGGAGAAATTGGTTAATAATTTCCACAATTATAGATTTAATATATGCAAGATGCCACGACAGACTGGTAAGTCTACAACGGTGGTATCATTTTTACTACATTATGCAGTATTTAATGATAACGTAAATATTGGTATTCTTGCAAACAAAGCAGCAACAGCAAGAGAACTCTTAGATAGGTTGCAAACCGCATATGAAAATTTACCAAAATGGATGCAACAAGGAATCATTTCCTGGAACAAAGGATCTTTGGAATTGGAGAATGGAAGTAAAATCCTGGCTGCTTCTACTTCTGCTTCTGCAGTTCGTGGTATGTCTTTCAATATCCTCTTTTTGGACGAATTTGCGTTCGTTCCAAATCACATCGCAGATTCATTTTTTGCCTCAGTTTATCCAACAATTACTTCAGGTAAAAGTACAAAAGTAATTATTGTTTCTACGCCACATGGTATGAATCATTTTTACCGAATGTGGCATGATGCAGAAAAGGGTAAGAATGAATATATTTTTACTGATGTTCATTGGAGTGAAGTTCCTGGAAGGGATGAAGCATGGAAAGCACAAACTATTGCAAACACATCAGAACAGCAATTTAAAGTTGAATTTGAATGTGAATTCTTGGGTTCAGTTGATACTTTGATTGCACCGTCTAAACTTCGAAATTTAGTTTATGACCATCCAAAGACTCGTAATGCTGGTTTGGATGTTTATGAAGATCCAGTAGAAGAACATGATTATCTCATTACTGTGGACGTTGCTAGAGGTGTGGGAAATGATTATTCGGCATTCACTGTTATTGATATTACGCAATTTCCACATAAAGTTGTGGCAAAATATAGAAATAATGAGATTAAACCAATGCTGTTTCCCAGCATAATAGAGGAACTTGGAAAAAACTATAATGAAGCATATGTATTATGTGAAGTTAATGATGTTGGAGATCAAGTAGCCAGTATCCTTCAGTATGATTTAGAATATAAAAATCTTCTTATGTGTTCGATGAGAGGAAGAGCAGGACAAATTGTTGGGCAAGGATTTTCTGGAAAGAAAACTCAACTTGGTGTAAAAATGTCTAAGACTGTTAAAAAAGTTGGATGCCTTAATCTTAAGACAATGATAGAGGAGGATAAGTTATATTTGAATGACTATGAGATAATATCCGAACTTACTACATTCATTCAAAAGCACAATTCTTTTGAGGCAGAAGAGGGATGTAATGATGATCTCGCAATGTGCCTCGTAATTTATGCCTGGTTAGTTGCACAAGACTATTTTAAAGAACTTACCGATCAAGATGTTAGAAAAAGATTATATGAAGAACAAAAAAATCAAATCGAACAAGATATGGCACCATTTGGATTTGTATCTGATGGATTAGATGATAGTAGTTTTGTGGATGGAGACGGAGATAGATGGTTTTTAGATGAATACGGAGATCGTTCTTATATGTGGGAATACTTATCTTAATGGAATTAGATAAACAAATAAAACTAGGACATTTGCTACTTGTAGATAGAAAATGTAGAGTGTGTGATGAGGTAAAAAATTTAATAGATGGATTTTATCAGACTCGTAAAAATAAAGGACATGTGTCATCATCATATTCTTATGAATGCAAAGAATGCACAATAAAAAGAATAACCAATTCAAGAAAAAATAACGAGGATACTTTTAAATGGGAATATCCTGACTGGTAACTTGTTCACTACATATTTCCCAGGTGTAAAGTATATTTTTAATAAATATTTTTTAGATAAACTGAGATTTAACGGAGAAAAACATGGCGACTCCTCAATTATCTCCTGGAGTACTAGTCAGGGAGGTTGATTTAACGGTAGGAAGAGCTGATAATGTTTTAGATAATATTGGTGCAATTGCAGGACCTTTTCCAATTGGACCAGTAGATTATCCAATTGATATTACAACTGAGCAAGACTTAATCAATGTATTTGGTAAGCCCATCTCAACAGATGCTCAGTATGAATACTGGATGAGTGCTTCATCATATCTTTCATATGGTGGAGTTTTAAAAGTTGTAAGAACTAGCGGATCAACTCTAAACAATGCTAATGCTGGAGTAGGAATTGCTTCTACAACTAGTTTAAAGATTGATAACTATGATGATTATACCAATAATCATTCGGACGGTACAAACTATACATATGGAGCAAAAAATCCAGGTTCTTGGGGAAATGGTCTTAAAGTTTGTTTTATTGATGATTTAGCAGACCAAACTTTAGGTATCACCACAACCAGCCTTGTTGCTCTAGGTGCAACTGTTGGTTATGGAGTCACTGTTGCTCTTACCAATCAGGTAATTGCAGGGTCTGGAAGCACTTCTCTGTTTACTGGATATCTTAAGGGCATTATTACCGGTATAACTACAGATTCAACAAACGGAAATAGCACAATTGATGTAAAGGTTGTTTCAAGAGTTTCTAGTGCTGGAACTGAAACAAAAATTAATTATGCAGAGGGTTCTACTATTGCCGCATTTGCTGCAGCAAATACAGTTGGATTTATTAATAATTCAGGAAGTCAATCTGGGTCTGCAACTGTTGCATCTGTTTCGGATTGGTACGACAACCAAACCCTTGGATTAACAAATTCAACAGTTTACTGGAAATCGATTGCACCAAAACCAACTTCTAACAGATATTCTCTGGATAGAAATGGTAAAAATGATGGGATTCATATTGCAGTTGTTGATGATCTCGGAACCATAACAGGAAATCAAGGTACAATTATTGAAAAGCACCTTGGCCTCTCAAAAGCACTTGATTCTGTTTCTGCTGTCAATTCACCTCAAAAGATTTGGTATAAGCAATATTTGGCAGATTTTTCTGGTCAAATTTATGCAGGAAATAATCCATCTAGTGCTTCCGATTCATATTGGACCACAACACCAAGAGCAACTGGATTCTCTACAGCATTCACCACATATACAACAGCACAGGGTCTATGGGGTCAAAATGCTCAAGACATAACCTTTAGTGCAATCGGTAACAAAACCTATACTTTAGGTGGTGGTGTTGATTATTCTGCTGCAGGTGGAATGAAGGCAACTTTGGGGAATTTGATTACCTCTTACGGTTTATTCTCCAATAAGGATGAAATACAAGCAGATTATTTAATTATGGGTCCTGGTTTAGACTCTGAGTCAGATTCTCAAGCAAAAGCAAACTATCTAATTTCTGTAGCAGGAAATAGACAAGATTGTATGGCTTGCATTGGTCCTCACAGAGCAAATCTAATAGGAATCACAAACACCACGACTCAAACCAATAACTTAATTAAGTACTTCAGCCCACTTTCTTCTTCATCATATGCAGTGTTTGATAGTGGATACAAGTACACCTATGATAGATTTAATAATAAGTTTGTTTATATTCCCTGCAACGCTGATATTGCTGGGTTAATGACAAGAACAAACATCATTTCTTATCCTTGGTTCTCACCAGCTGGTCAACAACGTGGAATTATTAATAATGCAATTAAACTTGCTTATAATCCAAACAAGGATCAGAGAGATCAACTTTATCCACTAAGAATCAATTCAATTGTAACTCAACCTGGAATTGGAACTCTCCTTTTTGGCGATAAAACTGCTCTCACATATGCTTCGGCATTTGATAGAATCAACGTTCGTCGTTTGTTCCTCACAATTGAACAGGCACTTCAAAGAGCTGCTCAGGCACAACTCTTTGAATTGAACGATGAACTCACAAGAGCAAACTTTAAGAACATTGTTGAACCTTACCTCCGTGATGTTCAGGCAAAGAGAGGACTCTATGGTTTCTTAGTCGTCTGTGATACGTCAAACAACACTCCTGATGTGATTGATAATAATGAGTTTAGAGCAGACATTTATCTGAAACCTGCTAAGTCCATTAATTATGTAACTCTTACTTTTGTTGCTACACGCACTGGCATATCTTTTGAAGAAGTAGCTGGTACAGTTTGATTTAATTAAAAACACAACAAGGAGGACCTAAAAATGGCACACAGTATTCAGGATTTTAAAACAGCACTCAAGGGCGGTGGTGCCCGCCCCAATCTATTTGAAGTCGTTTTAACCGACTTCCCAGGTGGTGCAGAATTTGATGCAAATGAGTTTTCAGTTTTATGTAAAACAGCAAATTTACCTGCGTCAAACATTGCATCTATTGACGTTCCTTTCAGAGGAAGAATCTTCAAAGTTGCAGGTGATAGAACATTTGATACTTGGTCAATCACCGTTATCAACGATGAAGATTTCAAGATTAGAACAGCAATGGAAGCTTGGATGCAGTATGTTGGACAATATGCTGATGGAAGTGGTGCAACTTCCCCTAACGATTATATGAGAGATGTTCTCGTTAAGCAATTAAAGAGACTTCCAAGTGTTGTTGGTGGAAACGCTGCAGTCGGTTCTGGATTAGAGGTTGCAAAGCAGTATAAGTTTTACAGCATTTTTCCAACCAACATTTCTGCAATTGATCTCTCATATGACACTGCAGATACTATCGAAGAGTTTACCGTAGAATTCCAAGTTCAATACTGGACTCCATATACGGGTGAAAACTGATATAATAAATATATCAAGGATCAAAATAAAATAAATTATGGCAAAGTTGTTTGGATTTTCTATTGAAGATAATGAACCATTATCTCCAGGTATAGTTTCTCCCGTTCCACCTAACAATGAGGACGGGAGTGATTTTTATCTGACTAGTGGATTTTTTGGTTCATATGTAGATATTGAAGGTGTTTATAGGACAGAATTTGATCTAATTAAAAGATATCGGGAAATGGCACTTCACCCCGAGTGTGATAGTGCTATTGAAGATATTGTTAATGAAGCAATTGTAAGTGACACCAATGATAGTCCCGTATCAATTGAACTATCAAATTTAAATGCAAGTGATGGAATAAAGAAAAAAATTAGAGAAGAGTTTAGACATATTTTAGAATTATTGGATTTTGATAGAAAGTCACACGAAATCTACAGAAATTGGTATGTTGATGGAAAACTTTACTATCATAAAGTAATTGATCTAAAAAATCCTCACGAGGGTATTCAAGAACTTCGTTATATTGACGCAATGAAAATGCGTTATGTTCGTCAACAAAAACAGACAGAAAAGGATAAGAAAATTTATAGATTGGCAAATGTAAATATTGATGATCCAATGTCTTATGAATTTCCTGAGATTGAGGAATACTTTGTTTATAATCCAAAAATGACTTACCCAACCACCAATCCATCTTCTTTAGGTGGAACTGGTGGAATCAAGTTTTCTAAAGATTCAATTACATATTGCACTTCAGGTCTTGTAGACAGAAACAAAGGGTCAACTCTTTCATATCTACACAAAGCAATTAAGTCTCTCAATCAACTTCGTATGATTGAAGATAGTCTAGTTATTTACAGACTATCTCGTGCTCCAGAACGTCGTATTTTTTATATTGATGTTGGTAATCTGCCAAAAGTAAAAGCAGAACAATATCTCCGTGATGTAATGATGCGTTATAGAAATAAAATGGTCTATGACGCAAACACTGGAGAGATTCGTGACGATAAAAAGTTTATGGCAATGCTTGAAGATTTCTGGCTTCCAAGAAGAGAAGGTGGAAGAGGTACTGAAATTTCTACCCTTCCTGGTGGGCAAAATCTTGGAGAAATTACCGACATTGAATACTTTAAGAAAAAACTTTATCGTTCATTAAATGTTCCACCATCAAGAATGGATGGAGAAGGTGGATTTAATCTTGGTCGTTCATCTGAAATTCTTCGTGATGAAGTTAAGTTCAGTAAATTCGTTGCACGTTTAAGAAAAAGATTTTCTTATATGTTTAATGATATGTTAAAGACACAATTGATTTTAAAGAATATCATTACTCCCGAAGATTGGGAGATGATGGATGAACATATTCAGTATGATTTTCTTTATGATAATCATTTTGCAGAACTTAAGGATGCAGAACTTCTGAATGAAAGATTGAATATGGTTCAAGTTGCAGAACCATATGTTGGAAAATATTTTTCTCAAGATTATGTAAGAAGAAAAATTCTTCGTCAAACTGATGAAGAGATTGTTGAGCAAGACAAAATTATCAAAAAAGAAATTAAAGATGGTATTATTCCGGATCCAAATGTTCCCGTAGATCCAGCAACAGGAATGCCTTTAGGACCCGAAACATCACAGATGGATTTAGGAAAACCTGTAATGGAACCAAATCTTGATGCCCAAGGTGCTGCAACAGAAGTAGATGCTAGAGTTGCAGAAATTCCTAAGGGTGGTGAGATATAAATAAAAACGATTAACTAAAGGTATTAAAAAATGGATGATCTTCTGGATATGATTGTTGCTGACGAATCACCGTCACAAGTAAGTGATAAGATTAAAGAGCTTCTTTTTGCAAAGTCTGCAGAAAAAATTGATTCTTTTAGACCAGCAGTAGCAAATTCTATGTTCGATGTTGCAGATGAAGATACGTATGCGGATGAGGAAGAGTGATAAGTGGATGACTTTGGAGTTAAAATAGATTTATCAGATTTTTTTTCTTCAGTAAGCACTGAGAAGAAAAAGAAAAAAGAAGAATTTAACTCAATTGTCGGTGAATTAAATTTAAATAGTATCTTTGAAGAAGTAACTACTTTAAAGAAAAAGACTAAGATCAAAAAAAAGAAAGAAGAAAAGACTTTAGAAGCATTTGAAAATTGGTTGTATTCTAATAAAGTAAAAGAACAACCAATAGAAGAAGTTCAGGAAATTGTAGAAGAAGTTATTGATGAAGTTCAAGAAATTGTAGATAATATAGTAGAAAAAAATACGGGAAAGGATTCATCATACGAATGGTGTGTTGAAGAATCACCAAAAACAGATGAAAAATCTGAATCACTCATAGAAAAATCTTTAGGACTTCTTTCTGAACCTTCAAGCACTAAAGTCCAAAATGATCCACTTACACCTTTGGATCAAAACTTTGCAACACTTGATGACCTACAAAAACATTATAGACTTTTCCTTAATCGTATTCAGCAGCAACTTTCTACATTAGGTGGTGGTGGTGAAACTCAATTAAGATATTTGGATGATATTGTTGGTATTGCTACCAATCCAAGTGCTTATAATTCAA
>Ga0208974_1000274_pt1 | contig 22398 bp, 19 predicted proteins | sample GreLakmeER15MSRF_FD_187699 | JGI IMG/M metagenome (GOLD analysis project Ga0208974, IMG submission 187699) | Freshwater lentic microbial communities from great Laurentian Lakes, MI, USA - Great Lakes metaG ER15MSRF (SPAdes) | ecosystem: Environmental > Aquatic > Freshwater > Lake | place: Great... | reverse complement strand
CATTGATAAGAAGTACGGCCTGAAGTATACGACTAGGAACTACATCAACCTGATCATGACCACCAATGCTGCGTATGTGACCAAGATGAGCAAGAACAGCCGTAGGGATGCCGTCTACATGCCAAAGACACTAACTCGTGAAGAAGGTGCCATGCGTTTTAGACAGTTGGAAGCATGGACTAAGTTTGAGATGGGGTATTCTAAAGTATTAAACTGGTATATGTGCCGGGATCTTGGTGACTACAGTGCTACGGCACCAGCACCAACATCTACACACAAAGATGAAGCCGTAAAGATGAGCCAAACCAGCATTGAGGACTTTGCCGATGAGCTATATGCTCTAATTAATGAAGAGCTTGGTGGTGTAGCAGCATTCAGACCGTCTCAGATCGAGACACTTGCCGAGACATTGACCGGTCTTAAGAATGTAAAAGCCAAAGCTTTGGTGTATGCGTTCATGAAGCTTGGTGAAGTTGACATGAACGGAACTACTCGAATAGATGGTGTCACGACCCGATTCCATGTCTATACGACCAAAGAAGGTAGATACAAAAAGAAAGAGCTAAAGCTCGTAGAAATTGTATCTTCGACGAAAGTCATGGTCAACAAGCATATAAGTGTGAGCTAGATACAGGATCCTGTATCCAGATACAATTTTTTCGAAAGGTTTTGTATCCATGTTTTTGACAGCACTGTTACATCTGCTAATACCAGATACAAAGATACATACTTCTTATTTAGAATCTATATATATATATATGTATCGTATAAAAGAGTCTGCAGAACTTTGTATCCAATTTTGTATCTTGCCGGTTTTTCGTCGGTTTTGTACAATCCATTCGTTGGCGGCACGAATGAGGGTTAGCGCCTCATACTTCCTCGTTTTGTGCAAATACATAGGAAGGACGAACACCACTGCTTTATGTGAACGTGCCGCCAACACCTCTTTTGTTATACAATCCCGCACATGACTGATAAGCCAAAACGAGGTCGGGGCCAACCCACCAAATACGATCCAGCATATTGTGATCAAGTGGTCGAATGGGGCAAGCAAGGCTATAGCCGCGAGATGATCGCCGGTGAGCTTGATGTGTCATGGAACACACTCATAAATTGGATGGAAGCAAATCCAGATTTCTTGGCGGCCTTAGAAACTGCAAAGATGCAGGAATTAATCTTCTTTGAAAAGATTGGTATCCAGTACATGGTAGAACGGCCTCAGGGGGACAAACTAAACACGTCCATATGGTCTAGGTCCCTGGCGGCTAGATTCCCACAGAAGTACCGCGAAAATTCTAAAGTTGAAGTTACTGGTAAAAACGACGGAGCAATTCAGGTCGATGTAGTTCATGACTTTGCACAAGAGCTTATGAACGACTTGTTGTCAACAAGGCAAGCCGGTGATAAGTCAGACGATAGCTGAACAGTTTGCCGAGCGCATTAAAGCTGGGCCGAACTTAAACCATGCATCGAAGGAATGGCAAGCGGCCATCAAAGCACGGCTGAAATGGCTACAAAAAGCAAATGACCATCAGATCACGCCAAAGGGCGATTGGTGGAACATTTGGCTCTTGCTTGCTGGTCGTGGTGCTGGCAAGACACGCTGTGCTGCTGAGTGGGCGTGGTGGGAAGCATGGACTAAGCCAAAGACACGGTGGCTAGTCAGTGCGCCAACTTCCGGTGATGTACGTGATGTGTGCTTTGAAGGTGATTCAGGGCTGATTAATGTCATACCGCCAGAGATCGTAGAAGCCTACAACAAGAGCCAGCACGAAATCACGCTAAAGAACGGCTCAATCCTCAAAGGCATTGCTGCATCAGAGCCTGACCGCTTTCGTGGTCCACAGTTTCATGGTGGCTGGCTTGACGAGCTGGCTGCATGGGATTACCTTGACGATGCTTGGAACATGATTCAGTTCGGCATGCGTCTCGGTTCACAGCCACGACTGATCTGTACCACGACACCGAAGCCAAAGCCGTTGATTATCGACCTGACTAACCGAGATGGTGAGGACGTGATCTATACATCGGCATCGACGTATGACAACATCAAGAACTTGGCGCCTAGTTTCCAAAACCAGATCATGCAGTACGAGGGTACGAAGCTAGGACGTCAGGAAATCTATGCCGAGATCATCGACCCTGAAGAGTCAGGCATCATCAAACGTGCTTGGTTCAAGCTCTGGCCGAACGACAAGCCATTGCCACGCTTTCAGTACGTTGTGCAATCGTATGACTGTGCCACGTCCGACAAGACCAAGAACGATCCGACCGCGTGCACTGTGTGGGGTGTGTTCAAGCCAAGTGACGACAAGCCAATGTCGGTGATGCTGATCGACTGCTGGGAAGAGTACATGCAGTACCCAGACCTACGACCTAAAGTGGTCGAGGAAGCCGATGCGATCTATGGCGATGAGAACGAGTGGGGCCATGGCAAGAAGGTGGACATGATCGTGATCGAGGACAAGTCGGCAGGCATCAGCTTACTGCAGGACTTACAAAGAGCTGGCTTGCCAGTACGAAGCTACAACCCTGGCAATGCTGACAAGATGATGCGACTAAACATTGTGTCTCCCATCATTCAACGTGGACGAATCTACATGCCTGAGTCAATGACAAACCCAGGCATGGCAAGAGACTGGGCTGAACCGCTAATCACACAGTTGTGTTCGTTCCCTGAAGTGCGGCATGACGACCTTGTTGACTCGACAACACAAGCTTTGCGCATAATGCGTGACATTGGGCTCATCAGTATCGATCCAGTGTATGATGCGAACGACTCGTACGACGAGGATCGACCTAAGAGGGTGAACCCATATGCCGTTTGATGACTTAGCACAAATGCGGGCCGAGATGCTTATGCGTCAAGACCCGAATGTCTATGACGATGGTGCAAGTCAATTAGGCATGAGCCCTTACATGCAACAAGTTGGGTTGTTTGGCAAAGGTAAGCCAAAGCCAGTTGCACCACCGATCGACATACAACGACGTTCTATACTTGGTTTAAAGCCGCAAGCGCCATTGCCTGACAACTTACCTGCCGTGAGATCGTCCGATGTGCCTGTGCCAAGCGCAGTGTCTGTACCACAAGCACCTGCTCAACCGACACCTGCAACAACGCCTCTTGCGCCATTAGGTCAAATGGCGAACAAAGCACTGAATACGCCGATATCGAGACGTGAAGTGCTAAAGAAGACAGGCCAAGTTGCATTGAACCAAATGCTACCTATGCCTAAAGTTGCTGATGTTGTGCCTGAAATAGTATCGCCATTAGCACAAGCTGCTAACATTATGCAGCCTGGGTTTATTCCAAACGATGTTATTGATATGCATTTGCGGAATTACGTGCAAGGCATGGCAATGAACGCTTATGAACAAGAGCCTGGCGCGGTTGCACAAGGCTTATGGATTATTTCTAGAGACTATTTAAAAAACCAACTGCCTGAAGAAACTGTACAAGAATTTGACACGTTGGCAAATTTAACAAAACAAGGCAAACTTCGCAAAAATAGCCCTGAACTTTCAGACGACGCATCGCATGAGTTATTTATACGAATGCAAAACAACATGCGTAAATTAAAGCCGCACGAACTAGCGGACGTATTAAGTAATTTACATCAAGAAGACTACCCCAACGGCGAAATATATGAGAATATAGCAGATCATTTCTCAAATGCTTTACCTGAAAATGCATACGTTAAACAAAGGAATGAGCAACTTGGACTTAAGCCTAAAACTGCAAAAGTAGAGCAATCATTTGAAGACTTGGTTGACATGCATGAGTTTGAACAATATCTTGATCAATCATGGAAGCAGTCTCAAAAAGACAAAAAAGATGCTTCAAAGGACAATGAATGACAATGCAATATGACCTGTTTGGCGTGCCGATCGGTGACGATGGTCAACCATCGATCGACCAAATGCAATATGAGTTGGCTAGGAACGGTAAGCCTAGTCCTTTAGATAGTGCAGTTAATACAATTAAGAACGTAGCTATCAACAACAATCCTTTAATGCTTAGAAAGCAGGGAATTGATTTAGCAGGTGACATACCTCGAGTTGCGGCAAGTGGCGTAGCGCCTTACATTGCAGGCATTACGCAACCTGTAGTTGGCGCATACCAGTATGCGTCTAAGATGCCAGGCGTGTTGTATCGTGAGAAAGTGCTTGGTGATCCACAATCAATGCAAGAAGCTGCCACAATTCGTGAAAGTCTTCCTCAGTTTGCACCACCTGGAGCAAGGTACAACCCAGCGCCGATGAACCAACGTATCGAAGCCATTGGCCAAGCCGTTACACCACAAACGCCACAAGGGCAAGCTGTATTAGAAGGCGCAACTCAAGTATTTTCGCCACTTAAATTGCCAATGATAGGGCCAGGCTCAGGCTTACCTGGCACTTCACGTGTATCACCAAGACCTTTAATTACGCCGAACGATGTGCGTGTACTTGGTGCTGAAGCAACGCGTGTTGGTAAGCAAGTTGTTGATATACCGACCGACTTTGTGAATGCGCAATCAGGCTTGCAACGTATCGATCCAATAACTAACCAACCGGTACTTGGCGCAAGAATACAAAGCGGCGTTGATCGTCTTGGCGATATCATGGAGCAAAGACGTATGCAAGGGCTGACACCGATTCCAGGTCTACCTGCTGCATTGCAACCTGAAACCAACATGTATGCAATTCGGCCACAAGGCTCAAGGCTTACCACGCCTACATTGCCTGAGACGGCTAAAGAGTATGTGCCAGATGTAGACCCTGTAGGTCAAATGCTTAGAGAGATCAATATTGATCCGAATGTGACAAAGCCAACGCCAATGATGCTTGATGAGATCGTTACAGATCAAATTAAGAAGTCGGATAACTCAAATACGGCGATGTCGGCATTTCGCTATTTCCAAGAAGCAAAAGCTCTTGAGCTATTCCCTGATGCGCCAAACGGTAGCGAAGCACTGATGGCGCTTAAAGTATCGCTTTACGATGACAATGCTCGAAATTCAAAGATTAACGAGCTATATAACGAGTTTATTCAAACACCGGAAGGCCAAGAGTTCTTGCCTAATGCAGCATCTACAGGCGAACTAGCTGAACGGCATGAAGCCGCTGTTGAAGGCCTTAAGAACATGTGGGGTAAGTACCTTATTAAGAATCTAGGTACCGAAGGCAACCCATTGGTAAAGATGGCCGCGCAAGAAGGGCTTACATACTTACCTGATGAAGAAGTTATTGACAATGCTCAAAGTCAACGAAGCCATGCAAGGTCTTTTAGACGAAATGCCGGTATGCCGGTTGAAGGCTCATTTGCAACGGATATTTCAGCACTACAACAAGAAGTAGAAGCGCTTAATCTTCCCATTAAGAATGCCGCAAATGCTGAAAGATCGTTAAATGACCAGCTTCTTATTGCCAAAAAGATGGCTGAGCAAGACCCTGCAATGGAGCCACAAGCTAGAGAAATTGGCAACTTATACAAAGAAGCTAAGAAGAACGCGAACAAGCTTGTTAAGCAAAAGACCGAGGTACAGAAAAAGCTTGACAGGTTAACTGTTGCTGATGCGTATGAAACGCTTGAGGATGCGTCAGTGGCGCCGATCGATGCATCAACAATGCTAAGCTCAAAGTTGCCGTATGCCGTACAACAGTTCTATCCTGAGCTTAAAGAATCGGCTAAGCGCGGTGAAATGGCGTACATGGCTTATCCAAGCCCTATGAAAGAAACAGGCATTATAGATGCAGCTAAACAGTTCTATGATGATGTGCTTGCAAACAGGATACCGAAAGAGAAAGCGCCTACATACCCTGTTGATCGATACATACATGGCATAGCCAAAGAACGCGCACAAAACATTCAGAAATATCGAACTGATGTATTTAATGATATGAAGTCAGTGGCTAGTGCAATCCCGGAGAATAAGCAATTTAGTGGCAATGTCGGTGTAATTGAGCTTACGAAAGACACGCCGGAATTTGTTGCAAATAAAGAAGCAGCATTGTCAACCGAAGCTTTAGATATTTGTATTGGTGAAGGCGGCGGAGGTTCAGGTACCAGAAACTTCTTTACTAAGAAGAAAGATCCTCGTTGGACGCCTATTGTTGATATTCTGACAGGTAAGCCAAACCCTAATGCTTCAATCCATACAAGTTCATACGTAGAGAATTTGAAACGTGGTGAGCAGTTGCCAATGTTTCGTGACTTAGAGACCGGCATGCCGATTGCGGCATTGCAGTTTATGAAGTCATCAAGCGTTGGTGCCAATGGGCAATCTAGATTTAATATTGGGTATGCTTCAGGCGCACAAAATGGGTTTATTGAGCCTAAGTACATTGATGGAATACGCGACTATTTGAACACAAGAGCTGATGACATAGCAGGCATCGGAGAAAATCTTGAGAAGAATGCCGGGATTTATGACACTACAAATAAGTCTAGCTTAAACAAGTCAAGATCATCCGCTCAAGTTTCTGCTGATCAGATGAAAACCGTGGATTGGAACTCAATGCCGCGGTTTATGACAGCTAAAGACATTAAGCAAGCTGTTCAAGGCAATGTGCCTGCTGTTATACAACAATCATCGGTATTCCAAGAAGACATTGGGCAACTTCAAGCCGCACTGGTGGACAATATTGACTTTGTTGTTAATGAAGCAATTCAAAACTCAAACTTGGATGCGCCAGAAGAGCTTGAACGAAGACTAGGTATTACGTTTTCCGCAATGCAAGGTCAATACTTCCCTACTTTATTAGATGATCCTGTGACTGCATTAAATCGCGCACTTGAGTATCTTGAGTATGAAATTGACAGACGTAATAATAATTTTTCTGAGTTATCGCAAGAGATGGCAGCTGCTCTTCAAAGGTATGCAGATGAACTTACATCGGCTCGTAATGACTTAGTAAGTCAACAACAAAGAGCTCAACAGCCTGCGCCTCAAATGCAGCCGGCCGAACAGTTACGACAAGCAATGGCACCTCGATTATTTGCTGGTAATTCACGTGTTGTAAATGAGACATTAAGCTCATATTCAGACAACTTACAACGATATGCAGCAAACCAAGTACAAAATGGCATGAGCCCTATTGATATTGCAAACGGGATTCGAGATGCCGTAAATATACAAAGAAACTTAGTGTTGTCACAGCCTACAGAAGCTACACGTAATTTCACGCCTGATGAGCTTGGTGAGTATGTTTCCGAGCTACGTCAAATGATTGACAACACCGGTCGCTGGATAGAAACACAACAGCAACAACCACAACGTGCAAACTTGCCTGCTGAAGTACAGCAAAACATTGACAACCGAAACCGTCAAATTACAAGTGCATATCAAAGACCTCTTGACCCAGACTCGGCATTTAGCAATACAAATGATGCGCTAAGTGAGTTCATAGACTTATTAGATGGCATGTCAACTAACTTATTTGGTAATGGGTTAAGTTCAAGCGAGATCATTGAGCATTTGCAAGCACGCGTTAGGTCTGAGATTATGGTGCTTAGTGATCCTGATCGTGTAGCTAATCGTGGGCTTAATGGTGCTGAAGCCGATGTACTTCGTAGTCGCTTAGATGATGCATATGGCAATTTAGCAAGAGTGCATGATCAGTTAATTGCACAAGAGCCTGAGCAGCTTAGAGAACTGCCTGTTGACTTCTTTGAGCCTGATGGTATGCACGGTGCAAATGCGCCAGCAATTCGGCGATATACTGATACAGATGCCATTAGTATGGCGCGTGAGTTGTTTGAGCAAGAACGTACTGATGCCAATAACTTTGACATACGAAGTATTGAAGACTCTATTCATGCACTTCGTGAAGGCTTGTTTGACGATGAGCGTATTCGTATGCTATCACCAAGAGAACAAGCATCATTCTCAGAAGATGTAGCATTCCGTTTACAGAACATGCTTGACGAGATACGTGGTCGTCGACCTGATCGAGATCTTGTTGCTGATTCAGGCGATGCTCGTGAAGCACTTGACAATGCATTAGCAAATATCGACAATGACTATGGCATCGAAGTCGCTAATGATGCTAGTATGGTTAGACAAAGCATTTCAGAGCATGTTAATCCTGGTGATGAGCTTAGTGAATATGTGTACCAGTTGCGTCGAAATAGACCTGGCATGAGTGAAGATCTTCGTCAAGCATTGGATCATATGGCGGATGAACTTGAGTCTGTTGCTAATGAAGCACCACAAGTAGACAATGTATTTGGAATTAGAGGCCAAGCTTTACCTACACCAGTTCCTGCACAACCAGCCACTGCACCGTATAGACCTATACCGGCAATTATTCATGCAATGTCTGATCAAGCGCTAACAGCTGATATGTCTGAGTATGACAGAACTCGTGTTCAAAGCATGTTTGAAGCACTTACTAATGCGCATATGCCTGGAGAGCTTGAGAACATTGTAAGTCTTGCACGATCATATGCAATGGGCTTTTGGGAAAACTTTTCAGATGTACAACGTGAATGGCTAGCACGTAACATTGAAGAGTATCTTGGTGACAATCCACCGCCAAACACACCGCCACCTGAAGGTCGCAAAGATGGTGGTCGTGTTCGCAAGTACCAAGATGGTGGGTCAACCAGCGACTATGGCGAACCAAATAATGCAGCACTAGACGCTTTTGATCTTATGAAATTAGAAAGATGGATGTCTAAGCGCCCTGAATTTCGTGTAGATTCGAAAGAGTTTAATGACAATACACCGGATCTAGAACGTGATGATGATGCGCAAGTCCCAAGAGAAAGCACTTTTGACGCTAAATTAAAAACGCCTTGGGAAGACGACCAATGGAGGCAGAAAAACTTCAATTATCGTTATCGTGGTAAGACCTTTGCAAAAGGCGGTACAGTACAACCTATTCCCAGCGTCGAGCAAATGAAAAATGAACTTATGATGCGGAGAGCATAACTATGGCAACAGAGATGCCGATTCCTCAGGACTTCGATCGTTTTGTCGGTCCTCAAGCCGAAGAAGAAGAGGACCAAGACAATCCTTCAATCTTTGAGATGTTCGATGATGACAATGATGTTGAGATGCAGCCTGATGGTGGCGCTATCATTAAGATGTCCGAGGACAAGTTTAAAGGCCCTGACGAAGACCCGGATTTCTATGAAAACTTGTCCGAGTCACTTGATCGCTCTACGCTATCAAGCATGGCACTTAAATACATTGACCTTGTCGAGAAAGACAAAGAGGCTCGTGAGGAGCGCGACAAGCAGTATGAGGAAGGTCTACGCCGTACAGGTCTAGGACACGATGCACCCGGTGGTGCACAGTTCATGGGAGCATCGAAAGTGGTGCACCCAGTGATGGCCGAGGCGTGTGTTGACTTCTCAGCACGTGCCATTAAGGAACTATTTCCACCAGATGGACCAGTCCGCACCAAGATCGTAGGCGAGGTGACTGAAGAGAAGACCGAGCGTGCTGAGCGTAAGCGGGACTTCATGAACTGGCAGCTGACCGAGCAGATTGAGGAATATCGTGACGAGCTTGAACAGCTGCTTACACAGCAACCATTAGGCGGTTCACAGTACCTCAAGATCTGGTACGACGACCAGAAACGTAGGCCTTGTGTTGAGTTTACGCCTATTGACAATATCTATCTGCCGTTTTCAGCGGCCAATTTCTATACGGCTAGCCGTGTGACTGAGGTCAACGACATTACGCAGGACGAGTTTGAGATTCGGATTGATCGTGGCTTGTACAGAGATATAGAGATCTATCGGCCTAGTGAAGAACCGGAGCAAACCAAGCCGCAGAGGGCAAATGACAAGATCGAGGGTAAGAATAGCTCTGGGACTAACATCGATGGTATCCGTCGTGTGTTTCACATCTATGTCTGGTTGGAGCTAGAAGACGACAGCTTCTCCAAAGGCGATCGTGCACCTTACATCTTGATGATCGATGAGACGCTTACTGAAGTTGTAGGTCTGTACCGCAACTGGGAGTTTGGCGATGAGACCATGGACAAGCTTGATTGGCTGGTTGAATTCAAATTCATACCTTGGCGAGGTGCTTATGCAATTGGTCTACCTCATCTTATTGGTGGTCTTAGTGCCGCTCTTACCGGCTCTCTTCGTGCACTTCTTGATTCAGCTCATATAGCCACTGCGCCTACGATGCTGAAGCTGAAAGGCGCCAAGATCTCTGGGCAAAGTCTGACCATAGAGCCTACACAAGTGACTGAGATCGAGGGTGCTCCGGGTGTTGACGATGTCCGCAAGATTGCAATGCCGGTGCCGTTTAACCAGCCATCGCCTGTCTTGTTCTCGCTGTTAGGCTGGTTGACCGATGCAGCCAAAGGCGTAGTCACTACGTCCGAAGAGAAGATTGCCGATGCCAACAGCAATATGCCGGTTGGCACTACGCAGGCTCTGATTGAGCAAGGTGCGGCGGTATTCAGTGCTGTGCATGCTCGGTTACATGGCAGTCAGGCTCGAGTCTTAAAGATCCTTGGTCGTTTAAACCGCTGGTACTTTGATGAGCAGCGTAAAGACGATCTGGTTGAGGACTTAGGCGTTACGAAGGAAGACTTTAAGAAGAATTCCGACATTGTGCCGGTGTCTGATCCACATATCTTTGCTGAAACACAGCGGTATGCACAGATACAAACACTAGCAGCCAGAGCCACTGCAAACCCTGATCTGTATAACAGACTGGCGGTTGAGCGTAGGATCTTAAAGCAGATTAAGTTGCCTGACATTAATGAGGTGCTGCCTGATCCAGCTGACGTAAAAGAGATGAACCCTGCATTAGAAAATGTGGCAATGACATTGAATCGTGCGGTTGGAGCATTCCCCAAGCAAGATCATTTAGCGCATATTCAAGTGCATCTGGACTACATGCAAGACCCAATGTACGGTGCCAATCCGATCATGGCACCTATGTTTATACCTCACTGTTTAGAACACATCAAGCAGCACCTTACGTTGTGGTATCTGAACCAAGTCGATGCATATGCAAGTACTGCACTTGGCAGACCGTTTAATGTGTTGAAAGAGCAGACATTGCCGCATGAGGCTGATAAGCTGTTGGCAGCTGTTGTTCAGCATGTGCATAAAGACACAGGTGAAACATTCCAGCAAATTCCGCCTATCATTCAGAAGGCAATTGCGGCAATGCAGCAACTTAAAGGCCAACAGCCACTTGACCCTGGAACACAAGCCTTGGTGCAGACCAGCATGGCTGAGACACAGCGTAGAGCCACCAAGGATCAGGCCGAGATGCAGATCAAAGCCGCTGAAATGCAACAAAGCAATCAGCAGTTCATGCTTAAGACACAGTCAGACATGGCTAAGAACACAGAGAACAATCTTACGCAAGAAAGAATCAAGTCAGCAGAGCTTACCAAAGATGCTGCCGACTTGCAACACGAGCAGTTGAAGACTGCAATCACGGCTCAAAATGCTATCCAGCAAACTTTAGGAGAACAGCAAAATGTCTGAAGCAATTAATGCGCATAAGAAAATGGCAATGGGCATTACCGAAGGTAATGTGATGAAAAAAGGTGGCAAGGTTCATAAGTATGCTGCAGGTGGTGCAGTTGCTGAATCTAAAGCTGCAAAACTTCCTGCAATGGGCGACAGAAAGAATTCTGGCGTCGACTTTAATGCAGGCAAGGCGAAAATTGCAACAATGAAAAAAGGCGGGCCTGCTAAAGGCGGTCTGACTGTTGTCATTGCTACCCCCGTGAAGAGAATGGCTGGCAGAGGTCGTTAATGGCTCTGCTAGCTGATCTCATTGGTCAGATTAACAGCAAGAAGCAAGAGATACAAGTATCTTTGGCAGAAGGCAATGCGATGACTTGGGAAAGTTATCAACGGTTGGTCGGCCAGCACCTAGGCTTGGAAGAAGCCTTGATCATTATTAACAATCTTTTAGAAGAGGAAAAACGAGATGTCGCATGATATCGAGCAGACGCTTGCAGAAGCGTTTCCAGCCGTAGACCCACTAATGGCGCCATATGGCGCTAGGATCCTTGTGCAGCTTAGGGCCGTGAAAGACAAAGTGACTTCTTCAGGTATTTACATACCAGAAGAGACAAAGGAGACAGAGAAATGGAACACGATGATTGGAAAAGTCATTGCAATTGGTCCGCTTGCCTTTAAGAAGCGCGACACTATGGAATCATGGCCTGAGGGTTCATGGTGCCAGCTCGGAGACTTTGTCCGTGTTCCAAAATGGGGCGGAGATCGTTGGGAAATTGACTTCACTGATGAAAAAGGTGCAAACGGTAAAAGTTTGTTCACTTTTTTCAATGATCATGAGATTATTGGCAAAGTTACCGGCGATCCTCGTGCAATTAAGGCATTTATTTAAGTTTTGAAAGGAAACTGTTATGACGCCTACAGATAAGATGGAGATGCAGATCGACGAGGTCAAAGACGGTTCTGCAGTAGTTAGTTTACCTGCTGACGAGGAAAACCCTCAGGCAGAACCTATACAAGGGGACCAAAATGATACAGAAGATCAAGATGATGATCATGGAGAAGGTGCAGTTTCTGATGACCCTGAGCGCGAAGCTATACGCGAAGCTCGTAGGGAAGAAAGAAGGCTAAAGAAGCAGCTTCATCGTGAGAAGATTCGTGAATCAAATCACCTAGTCTCAGCATTAAAGAAGCAAAACTCTGAGCTTGCTAACCGTGTTGCCTCATTGGAGTCTAGGACTTCCGGTGCAGAGATGGCAAGGTTGGACAAAGCTATTGACGATGCTGCGACACGTGTTGAGTATGCCAAGATGAAGATGCAGGAAGCTGTAAATAATCGTCAAGGCGAAGCTTTAACACAAGCACAAGAACTTTGGTATGACAATCAGCGGCAGCTAGAATCCTTGAAATCGATGAAGGATAGTGCTAGCAAGCAGATTTCTCAGCCTAAGCAAAACATTTCAACTCCGGATATTGCCGTACAGAGGAATGCATCAGACTGGATGAACCGTAACAGCTGGTACGATCCTCAGATGAAAGATCCGGATTCAAAGATTGCCCAAGCTTTGGACAAGACTTTGTCTGAAGAAGGGTTTGATCCGTCTTCGCCTGACTATTGGGAAGAGTTAGACGATAGGCTTCAAAAATATTTACCACATCGTTACAATGCGAGGTATAGTACGAACACGCAAAATTCAAGACCGAGGTCTGTTGTGACAAGTTCAGGACGCGAATCTTCAGGCAATTCAAAGCCTAATGAATACAGGTTAACACCTGATCGTGTTGCTGCCATTAAAGAAGCTGGGATGTGGGAAGACCCTGAGCTTCGAACTAAGATGGCAAAAAAATACGCTGAATATGATCGTCAACAGAAAAGAGGTTAAACATGGATTCTCGCATTAAACGTAACAATAAAGCAGATCGTGAAAGTCGTGCTCAGCAAGATGCATCACGCGCTGCACCTGAAGAACAAATGGTTTCTTCCGAGGAACGTCGTAGAATGTTCCGTTCGGAGTGGCTTCAAGAAGCACTTCCGACCCCGCCAGCTATCCCTGGCTTCCACTTGTGCTGGTTATCAACGACCAACCAATATGATCCGATCCACAAACGCCTACGCATGGGTTACACTCCAGTAAAAGCCGAAGAATTAACAGGCTTTGAAAACTTTCGAGTGAAAGCCGGTGAGCTAGAAGGTTTTGTTGCTTGTAACGAGATGGTGCTTTACAAAATGCCTGAAGACATCTACCAAGATGTCATGATGGAAATGCATCATCACGCACCTCTTGATGAGCAAGAGAAAATCAAAGTACAACAAGATCAGCTACTCAATGCAAAGGACAGTCACGGTAAACGTATTGGCCAAATTGAAGGTGACGGCATGAATTTTGACCAAACCGCTAGAGCGCCTGTTTTTGAATAGAGCTCTACAATCTAGGAGTACTTATGTCAGCTACTAATGCTCCGTTTGGTTTGCGCCCATCATTCTTCCCAACAGGGTTGGAACGTGCTCAAGCAATTACAAACGGAATCACTTCGGGCTATAGCTCGAACATACTGAAGGGCCAACCCGTAGTTTACGGTACGACGGCCAACGGTGGTACACTCGGTACGATCATCATCGCTGCTAACACAGGCGCCGTAACAGGCGCTTTTGCAGGCGTTGAGTTCACTGATACTACCGGCCGTCGTCGCGTATCTAACTACTGGCCTGCCAGTACAAGCGGTACCAACATCGTTGCGTATTTCTATAACGATTTAAACATCGTGTATGAAATACAAACTGATGCGACTATCGCGCAAACATCTATCGGTAATGAGTACAACTTTAGCAACATTGCTGCAGGTTCTACCACCACAGGCTTATCACAGTGTACACTTGGTGTATCTACTGCGGCAGGTAGTGGTGGACAAGCACAAATGCGCATTGTTGATATTGCTGCTTATCCTGATAATGCATGGGGGGATGCTTACGTTATCGTTCGTGTTCAAATAGCAAGTACGCAATTCTTCGGTGCTTACACCGCTATTGCTTAATAAGGAGACTGACAAATGGCAGCCCCAATGAGAAGTACGGACTTCCGTTCGATAGTTGAACCAATCCTCAACGAAGCATTCGACGGAGTCTATGACCAACGTAAAGACGAATGGTCCACGGTTTTCCGTGAACAATCCGGCATTCCACGTAACTACCATGAAGAACCTGTGTTATACGGTTTCGGTGCAGCGCCTCAGTTACCTGATGGCTCTCCCGTAACGTATCAACAAGGCGGCGTGTTGTTCTTACAACGCTATGTCTATCAAGTGTTCGGTTTGGCATTTGCTTTAACCAAAGTTTTGGTTGAAGACGGTGACCATATCCGCATTGGACAGGTATATGCGAAGCACTTGGCTCAATCTTTGGTGGAAACCAAGGAATTGCTATCTGCTAACGTATTGAACCGTGCCTTTAACTCTTCATATGCAGGCGGTGACGGTGTGTCGTTGAGCAATTCAGCGCACCCATTGGTAAGCGGTACATTTAGCAATTTGCTATCTACTGCTGCTAACCTATCACAAACCTCACTTGAGCAGATGTTGATTCAGGTTCGTCAAGCCGTTGACAACAACGGTAAGAAGATCCGGTTGCAACCTACCAAGTTGGTTGTGGCTCCTGGCAACGTGTTCCAAGCCGAAGTACTGTTGAAATCAGTTCTGCGCACTGGTACCGCTAACAATGACATCAACCCAATCAAATCGATTGGTTTGTTGCCTGAAGGCGCATCAGTGATCAGCCGTCTGACTTCAGCTACTAACTGGTGGGTTCAGACCGATGCACCAGAAGGTTTGAAATTGCTCATGCGTCGTGCTTTAGAGAAGACGATGGAAGGCGATTTCGAAACCGACTCAATGCGCTACAAAGCAACTGAGCGTTATCAAGTGGGTTGGACCGATCCACGTGCCGTTTACGGCACACCAGGCGTCTAAAACGCCACAGGGGTTGGCTCAAAAGGTCAACCCTTTTTTATTAATCTGATCAAGCTTTTCAAGGAGAAGATCAAATGCCTCAATTTTCCGACGACCTATTCTTAGGTTCTGCTGTTACCTATCAAGGTGCAGACCAGTATCCTTCTGTTTCAACTTTCACTGGTTCAATTGCTACTACCACATTAACTGTCACCGCCATGTTGTCTGGTGACCCAATTACTGTGGGTATGTTTCTTGACAGTTCAACCTCACTTACCAATGGAACTTACATTACCGCTTTTGGTACAGGTTCTGGCGGTACAGGTACTTACACAGTAAGCGCCTCACAAACTGTAGCAAGCGCCACCATCATTGGTTCTGGTAATGCTTTGTTGCAAAACCCATCTTCCATGAGCGTAGGTGTTGGCCCACTAGGTCGTGTCTATGTTTGGGACGCTGTACCACAAGCAAAACTGACAACCAACATTGTTGCCGCTGTCATCACAACTGCTACCACGCTCACGCTTGCCGCAGGTGCTGGTGTGACATCAACAACCATATATGGCGGTGCAACAGGATTGCAACTTGACTGCCCTCGTGCGGTTTCTACAACCACAGGCGCTGGCTCTCCAACTTCTGTCAACATTACTGTTTCAGGGTACGACTATTACGGTCAAGCCATGAGCGAGGTAATTGCAACAGGCACAGTGGCATCAACAACTGTAAGTGGTAAAAAAGCCTTCTACCAAATTTCCAGTGTTGTTTCTTCTGGCGCAAGCGTAGTAACCGTTGCGGTAGGTACAACCGACATCTTAGGTGCGCCATTGCGCATCACTGACAGGGGTTACGTTGCCCGCGCTGGTTGGGACAATACCTTGGCTGCAGATGCTGGCACTATGACTGTTGCCGCTACGTTGACGGCTACCACCACAACTGGTGATGTGAGAGGTACTTATTTGCCCTCCTCAGCGGCAGACGGTATTAAGCGTCTTGTGATGGTAATAGCCCTGCCAGCAATTGCTGCAGGCCCTAATGCAACTCGTATTGGCGCTCTTGGCGTCACACAAGCTTAAGGAGCTTAAATCATGGCAACAAGTTTTAAACGTGAACCCAAGATGATGACCACTGAGCCTTCAGTTGACGAGGTCAAGATGAAGAATGGCGGCAAAATGATGCACGGTGGCAAGATGATGCACGGTGGCAAAATGAAAAATGGCGGCAAAGCTGAAGGTGGCAAAGCTGACATGTCGCAAGACAAAGCCATGATCAAAAAAGCCATGAAGCAACATGATATGCAAGAACACAAAGGTGGTAAAGGTACTAACCTTAAACTGCGTAAAGGTGGCATGTCTTCTAGAATGAGCAACATGGCGCCAAAAGCCGGCCCTAATGTGATGGGTGGTCTTGCTGGCGGATTAGAGGCCACACGTCCAGACATGAAAAAAATGACTAGTGGTGTGCGCATGCCGGGCTATAAGATGGGTGGAAGCATTGCTGCTAAAGGCATGGCTATTGCCAAGAAGTACGAGAAGACTACAAACACAGGCAACCCAATGCCTAGCGTTAAAGGCGGTACCAAAGGTATTAAGCAAGGTCCTGCAGGCTATAAAGATGGTGGTCATGCCTCTATGTCTTGTATGAATGCAGGTGGCTTTGCCACTAACAAGAAAATGCAAAAGTGCTAAACTGAGTGGGGGCTACGGCTCCCACTTCTTTAAGGAAAAAACATGGGAACTTATTCTTCTGCGACCCGTCAAGGCGCATACGAGCCATTTGAACTGCAAGTAGCCCGTGGGCAAGTTGATGGTCACAAAGCCTTATTTAAGTTTGGCATCAATGGCGATGTCGGTACATCTATTGAAACAGTTTGGGCGCAAGGTGGAACATATGTGTATCCTGCCTCCGCAACTGTTATGAAAATTTCTAGTTCCAGCGCGGATGACGCGTCGGCTGGCACTGGCGCAAGATCAATTGCTATTTTTGGTCTTGATGCAAATTACAACGAAATTAGCGAGTCTGTCCTTTTAAATGGGCAAACAGCAGTCAACACTGGCAACAGTTATTTGCGTATTTCTCGTATGTATGTAACCACAGCGGGTTCTGGTGCAACTGCCGTAGGAACTATTTACGCTGGCACTGGCACTGTTACTTCTGGCGTCCCTGCAAACATATACGGCATGGTTGCTATTGGTGCAAACCAAACGCAAATGGCATTTTGGACTGTACCTGCTGGGTACACCTTGTATTTGATGGGAGTTTTCTACACATCTGGAAACGCAACCGCAAATACTTGGACAAACTTTCAAATGAATCAGCGTCCATTGGGCGGAGTTTTTAGACAACAAACTTCGGCTAGGGTTGCTGGTAATGGTGACTTCATTCTTGATTTGCACACCCCTCTTGTTTTTGCTGAAAAGACAGACATTGAAATTAGGGCAATTGCTTCAGCAGGAACTTCTAATGCGTCTGCTGAGTTTGAAGGTATCTACATTCAGAACCCTGACTGAGGATTTATATGCCCTTAATCAAATCAAAATCTGACAAAGCTTTTAAGTCCAACATCAAGGCTGAAATGGCCGCAGGTAAACCACAGAAACAAGCAGTGGCTATTGCTTACGCAACTAAGAATGCTGCGCCTAAGAAAGCCGGCGGCAAAATTGGTCTATGGGATAACATTCATGCCAAACGTGAGCGGATTGCTGAGGGCTCTGGTGAGCGTATGCGCAAACCCGGGACAAAAGGCGCGCCTACTGCAATGGACTTTAAGACCGCGGCAGGTAAAAAGTCTGGTGGTGATGTAAAGTTATCAGTCAGCAAAGGTGAAAAACGACCTACTGATCAAGGCGCAGGCCTTACAAAGAAGGGTCGAGACAAGGTAAACAGGCTTACAGGAAGTAAGTTAAAAGCACCTGCACCACACCCAAAATCTGATGCTGACAAAGGCAGAAAAGATTCGTTCTGTGCTAGAATGTCTGGCGTTGTAAATAATGCAAAAGGCGACGCACCAAGAGCAAAAGCATCACTGAAAAAGTGGAATTGTCCTGGCTGGTAAAGGAACATAATGTCAACTTCAGGAACAGTTGGTCAGACAGTCATTACTGTTCAGAATCTTATTGACAGTGGTGCTCGTCGTGCAGGCAAACTTGCAGAAGAGTTAACATCTGAGCAAATTGCCGCATCTAAACAATCGCTATACTATTTACTTTCTAATTTAGTAAACCTTGGCATTCAGTATTGGTGTATTGACAAAGTCATTGTTGGCTTAATACCTGATCAACAAAACTATTACTTACCTGTTGGCACTGTTGATGTGCTAAATGCAAACTACAGAACTCTTACTGCAGTTAGTACTGGTGCAAATAGCTCATCTGGTACAACACTAAATGCATTTAATGGCGTAGGTGATCTAACTTGTTTGTTAACAACAAATACAGGTTCTATCGGTATTAGTAATGGGTCAGGCAACCCTGTGGCGATCAATACGATTGGTATTTTGCCAGCCGTGAGTGGTTCAGTCACTGTTGATATTCAGTACTCTACAGACAATGCTACATGGGTTACTTTGTATAGCCCCGGTGCTACTACATGGGCATCAGGCACATGGATTTACTATGACTTACAGCCTACTGTGACACAACCGTATTGGAGGATTAAGCAATCCGCAGGTGTGAACATGGGTTTCTATCAGGTTGTGTTTGGCACTATGCCCATGGCTATCAACATGTCGCGTATGAATAGAGATGACTATTCATCGTTGCCAAACCGTAGTTTTACATCGCTTAGGCCTTTGCAATACTGGTTTAATCGTACGATTCCACAGCCTAACATGGAACTATGGCCAGTGCCAAATAGCATTCAACCACAGCTGGAGTTGTGGGTTAGTCGCCAAGTAGAAGATGTGGGCGCTCTGTCTGGCGAGATTGAGATTCCACAAAGGTGGTATTTGGCAATTCAGAACATGTTGGCACATCAGATGGCGATGGAATTGCCAAGTGTAGAAGCCGGCAGAATTCAGTACTGTGAACAACAGGCAGAGAAATATTGGGCGATGGCAGAACAAGAAGAAAGAGATAAATCTCCTATTTACTATGCGCCTAACATTAGTTACTATACGAGGTAATAATGTCACTATGGCTTAACACTCGAGGCAATACTGTACTTAGCATAGCGATTTGTGATCGCTGTAAGCGTAAAGTACCGTACTCGGATATTCGGCCTGATGGTAATATTCCTGGGATTAGAGTTTGTGGCGACGGTTGCTCGGATCAGTTTGACCCTTATAGACTACCAGCTCGTCAATCTGAAAGAATCTCATTAAGATTTCCTAGACCCGATGCTGATATTGCAGAATATCAAGATGCAATTACAACTGATCCAAATATTGTGAACAATCCTACACCGTATGATCTAACAGAAACGCCAGGTGAGTCTGGTATAGCACCAGAAACATCTGAAGATGATTTAGACGGAAATTTGGATAATCTAAGCCCATAATATGTCAAATGTAAGAATTTCACAACTTCCAACTGGTTCCGCCCTTACAGGCACTGAACTAGTTCCAGTTGTACAGAATGGTCAGACCATTCAAACTACGGTTAGCGCTTTAACTTCTAGCCCTACGTTAACTCAAACTTTTGTTACAGTTAATAACACGCCAGCCTTAGCAAACAGCAGGTATTTTGCAGTAGGCACAGGCATTGGTCTCACTGATACAGGTGCACAAGGGCAGTTACAAATTGCTTTAAACGGGACATCTGGATCTTTAGAGACTGTTGGAAATGGCTTTATTGCTAAGACAGCAGCAAATACGGTTGCCAACCGCACATTCTCAACTACTTCAGGGCTAAACATCACAAATGGTGATGGCATCTCAGGTAACCCTGTAATTTCTGTAACTGGTCTTTTGTCTGCCCTGGTTGCAACGACAGGCACAGGGTTAATGGCTACCGCAGGTGGTACAACGATAACCCCTGTAACAATCGCAGGGACATTAAATCAAATCGATGTAAGTAATGGCAATACCTCACCTGTGATTGGACTGGCATCCAATCCGATCATTCCAGGGACGGATTCAGTAATAGTTCCTAGTGGTACTACTGCTCAGCGATCAGGTTCTAATGGCGCATTACGCTACAATACTACCTCTGCCGTCTTTGAAGGTTACGCAAACGGCGCATGGGGTTCAATTACCACAGGTACTGGTGTTACATCGGTTGCTACTGGAACAGGTCTCACAGGCGGCCCTATCACCTCCACAGGAACAATTAGTATTGATGTAACTGGAGTAACTGCCGGTAGCTATACAACTGCCAACATCACCGTGAATGCGCAAGGTCAAATTACTTCCGCATCCAACGGTACTGGTGGTGTTACATCTTTCTCTGCTGGCTCTACTGGGTTTACTCCTTCAACGGCTACAACAGGTGTAATTACCCTTGCAGGAACTTTAAATGTGGCAAATGGCGGAACGGGTGCAAACACGTTGACTGGCTATGTGTATGGCAACGGCACAAGCGCTATGACCGCAAGCGCAACAATTCCAAATGCAGGACTTACAAATAGTTCTGTGACTGTTGGAACAACGGCAATTGCCTTGGGTGCATCTTCACTTACTTTAGGTGGATTAACCTCCATTGCTGTGACACAAGACCCAACGTCTGCATTGCAGTTGGCAACCAAGCAGTATGTGGACGCTGTGGCTGAGGGTCTTCATGTCCATGCGTCTTGCGCGGTGGCAACAACAGGAACCCTAGCATCAATCACTGGCGGTACGGTTACATACAACAACGGAACGGCTGGCGTTGGGGCAACCTTGACCTTGTCGGTAGCTTTGACCGTTTTGGATGGCTACACACTGCTTAACGGTGACCGTGTCTTGGTTAAAAACGAAGTTGCCAGCGCCAACAACGGCATTTACACATGGGCAACGGGCGGACTTGTTCTAACTCGCGCAACTGACTTTGACACTGCGGCTGAGATGGCAAGCGGTGACTTTACATTTATTTCTTACGGAACTCTGTACGGAAGCACGGGGTGGGTGCAGACTGACCCAGTGACGGTTGTTGGCACAAGCCCTGTGACATGGATACAGTTCTCTGGTTCTGGAGCCTACACCGCAGGAACTGGTCTGACCCTTACGGGTACGCAGTTCAGTATTACAAATACTGCTGTAACAGCCGCCGCGTATGGTTCTGCAACGCAGGTTGGTACGTTTACGGTGAATGCGCAGGGTCAACTGACATTGGCGGCAAATACTTCAATTGCAATTAACGGTAACCAGATTACCTCTGGCACTGTGGCGGTTCTCAATGGCGGGACTGGGGCAACAAACGCTACTGACGCAAGAACAAACCTAGTTGCCGCCAAGTCAGGCACGAACAGCGACATTACAGAGTTGTATGCGCTAAACGGAACATCTGGCGGTGTGGCGTATCAAAACGCTGGAAATCAACTAATAATGGGGTCAGCATTGACATTTAACGGCTCAATGTTATTTGTCCCCGGTGGAATCTCAGGAGGAACATTTTAAATGGCACAAGCAACTTACACTCCAATTCAGTTGTACTACAGCACGACTGCGGCGGCTATTCCAACTTCTGGGAACCTTGCTAACGGCGAGTTAGGTCTAAACATTTCAGACATGAAGTTGTACGCCAAGAACAGCGGCGGCACAGTTACCTTGTTGGCATCCAGTGCTGGCGCATCTGGCACGGTTACTTCTGTAGCGCAGTCATTTACAGGTGGCATAGTTTCAGTTGCGGGTTCACCAATCACAACATCAGGCACATTGGCGCTGACTATTGCGGGAACAAGCGGGGGCATTCCGTATTTTTCTAGTACATCTACATGGGCGACCAGCGCAGTTTTAACAGCCAGCGCTTTAATGGTCGGCGGAGGCGCTGGAGCAACCCCAAGCACCGTCACCACTGGCACAGGCGTTGTGACTGCTCTGGGCGTGAATACAGGCTCCGCAGGCGCTTTTGTGGTCAATGGCGGAGCATTAGGTACACCTTCTAGTG